>ERZ780168.182-NODE-182-length-76831-cov-4.786470_pt1 | contig 76831 bp, 60 predicted proteins | sample MGYA00510981_ERZ780168 | MGnify/ENA primary metagenome ERZ780168 (study PRJEB29588, sample SAMEA2158769) | human gut metagenome | biome: human gut; feature: human-associated habitat; material: faeces | place: Denmark | collected 2008/2010 ...
TAAGGGTTGGCTCCTTTTTTTGTTATATACACCAGCCGTTGTAGAGATGTGGCGTGGCCGCATCTTATCCTTTCGAAATGTGCCGGATTTTGGTTAATCCAGCACTAATTTTACGATAGCCCCGTAAGAGGGTACGTTCTTAAAAGCGTCTTGCAAAGGATATTCGCCAGCGTAGACCCGGGCACAAGTCAATACTCCGCCATGCGCGAACAGGCATACCTTTTGCAGCCCGCTTTTGCGGAGCTCATTCAAGAAGTCGCTAACCCGGTCGTATTGATCTTGTAGGGATTCACCGTTTGGAGTCGGGTTATTAACCCAATCCTTGAACCAAGCCTCTGAGCGGGGATCGGAGGATAGCTCATTCCACGATTTCATTTCCCATTCCCCGAAATTCACCTCCTTGATACGGTCTTCTCTCTCCGCCTCCGGAAAGCCGCAATAATTAGCTAAGCGCACGCAGCGGGTAAGGGGACTTGTCCAAACCTTATCGAACGTATGATCGCTCAAGCCTTTTTTTACCTCTTCCGCCTCTTCCTCGAAGGTCGGTTTCAATGGAACATCGGTTTGCCCGTAGGCGTAGCCGGCGGGAACATCGACAGAGGTATGTCTGATTAAATAAATCTCCATAATTATATAGTTTGATAGATGATCACGAAACCCATATAGAAGCTTAACTCACAAAGAAGAAAAGTCGCTCCACAGCAGTCTCCCGTATATCCTTGTATCTTTCTCTTCATGAAAGAGGTGAGGAAGTACCAAGTGATAACCGGGAATATACCCGCTAGTAAGTAAACAGGTTGGGGAAGCCATAATAACGGTAAGAAAGCACAAATGATGCTAAATACATATTCTCGAGAGGTCATTCGGCTATATACGGTCTTGTTCTTGGCTTCCTCCTCTTTCCTCGCGTAAGGCAGGCGATTGATGATCATGCTGGAGACGCCTTTGCAAAAAGGATCTCCAGCCAGTATGGCACATCCCGCTAGCTCGATCGGGAGACTGCTTACTAGTAGGTAGAATAGTCCGAAGTAGAAAATCAGTCCGATTACCCCATAGCTACCTATATGCGAGTCTTTCATGATCGCCAATATGCGTTCCCGGCTCGTGCCGCCGCCGAAACCATCGAAGAAATCCGCCAGCCCGTCCTCATGCAGGCAGCCGGTTATCAGCAATCGGGTAATCATGGCGCATAAGATCGCCACGGATGGCGGAAGAATCAAGGAGGTAGCGTACAATACCAATACCGACAAACCAGCCGTCAGCCAACCGACCAACGCCCAATGGCTCACGATATTCTTGAAACAGGCCGCCGGAACCTCCGCCAACCGCCAGAATGGTAACCGAGTAAAGAATATAAACGCAGCGAGTATCCGCAACATATCAGAAATATTTGGTGATTGCCGCTTGCTTGAAACTATGCATCTCGTTGATCATGCGAACGGCGGAGTCGAGTATCGGGTAAGCGCATACCGAGCCGGAACCTTCTCCCAGCCGTAGCCCTAGATCGAGCAATGCTTTCGCCCCCAAGAAATCCAGTACCCGTTTATGCCCGGCCTCGTCGCCGCAATGCCCGAATACGCAATACGATTGCATTTCCGGATATAAGCGGGAAGCCACCAATACGCAATTCGTCATGATAAAACCATCCACGAGGATAATCATCTTCAGTTCGGCGGCACGCAACATGCCTCCTACAGCCATAACCATCTCATACCCTCCGAAGTAGCGCATTACATCCAAGGCGCTTCCATCCCCTTTGTAATTCTCCAACGAGCGTTTCAGTACGTTGTATTTATGCCGTACGCCTTCGCTGTCCAGTCCGCTACCGGCCCCCACACAGTCGATCAATGGGATTTGCGTGAGGCAAGTCATCCACATGCTGGAAGCCGCCGTATTCCCGATACCCATCTCTCCGAAACTGATCACGTTACAGCCTTCGTTGTAACAATCCGTCACGATATCGGCTCCGTATTGAAGGGCTTTCTCCATTTCCTCCACGGTCATGGCCGCCTCGTGAAGAAAGTTACGGGTTCCTCCCTTGCGCACCTTGCGGTCGATAAGTTGGGGGATAACGGGGAAATCGAAATCCACGCCGCCATCCACGATCTTCAACTCAAACCCATGCTGGCGGGCAAGGTAGCAAACTCCCGCTCCTCCGTTCAAGAAATTATGGATCACTTGGCGAGTTACCTCCTTGGGAGATTTGCTTACGCCCTCGTCGGCGATGCCGTGATCCGATGCATAGATTACGTTCACGGGATGACGCAAGACAGGCGATAAGGTCTGCTGGATCAATCCCACTTGCAGGGCGAGCGCCTCGAGCGTTCCCAATGAGCCTTTCGGCTTTGTCAGATTATCGATCTTGTCTTGTAAAGCGGCCTTCAGCCCTTTGTCCGGGGCCTCGATGTGAAATTGTATCATGATAGTAGTATTTTATATAAGTCGTTGTTCTTATTCCTTGATCTTGACGGGGATTCCGCTGACCATCAAGACAACCTCGTCCGCTTTAGAGGCGATATATTGGTTGAGCCAGCCTTGCATATCGGTAAATTTACGTTGCACCTCGTCTATCGGCACGCCTCCCATACCCAGCTCGTTCGTCACGAAGATGAGGTAGGCATCTTGCCGGGAGAGTTTATCGAACTCCGCTTTGAGGAGGGAGAGGGATAATTCCACGTCGCTTTGATTGTCGAAGAAGAAATTCGTCCCCCAAAGGGTTACGCAATCGATCACCACGACACGATCGGTAAGATCGTGGCGGCTCAAGTATTTCTCCTCCTCTATATTGGTCCACTCGGGGCCACGGTCTCGCTGGTGGCGTTCTACCCGCTTCCGGAACTCCTCGTCCCAGATGCGGGAGGTAGCTAGGTAAACCGGGTTGGGCGACAGCGATAAGGCGAGCCTCTGTGCGTATCCGCTCTTGCCGGACCGCTGTCCTCCAGTCACTAAGATTACTTTCTTACTCATCGCCTTCGTGATTCCTGTTTTTCCGGTGGGCGGCACGTTTAGCCTTGTTGATCGGATTGTTCTTGCTCGTCTTCCGAAGGGCGGCCGATTTCGGGTTGGCGGCGATCCGCTGCGCCACCGCCGATTTGCTCAGTGCCTTTCCGAACTTAGGGCGCAAGGCATCCCGCAATAATTTCTCCTCGTCGGTAAGCTTGGCGGTCTTGGATTTCCAGCCTCCCTCTTTCTGCGCCTTACGGGCGGCAGCGTATTTATTGAACTTTCCGAACTTCTCCATTTTAGCGCCTTCACGGCCTCTCTTGTTCTCGGGTTTCGCTTTCCGGAGCGTGCCGAGTAATTCTTTTTCTTGCTGCACCTCCTTTTTCTCCTCCTCTTGCAGGCGGATATATTTCTCTACGTTCAAGCGTTCACCGTCCACCAATACGACATCCTCCGCCGTGACCTTCTGGCCTACGTGCGGTTGCTTGCCGTTTACGGTTACCCGTTCCATCTCGATGAAATTGTCCGCTTCCCGGCGTGAGCAAACACCGGCTTCGCTTATCAGTTTGTTTAATCTAATTTCCATATTATTAATATTATATTATTAGTAAAATAAGGGTGACGATCACACCCATCACCAGTTCCGTATTACTATTCACTTGAATGGCGATACGCATATCCTCGGTCGTGAAAGGTCTCGCGTTCGTTCCGATATAAGGCTTCTCCACCGGTTTGCCGAAATAATCGTGCGTCCCTCCGAACTGGCAATCCAAGATCGCCGCCAATGCCGCTTCTGGATAACCGGAATTGGGGCTTGCGTGTTCAGGGCCGAAACGCCGTACGAAATCCCTTTTCCCCCAATTATTGGAGACCAGCAACATCAAATAGGCCGTGAGGCGGGCCGGGATGTAATTGGCGATATCGTCGATTTGCGCCGCTATCCGTCCGAACTCTAGGTAACGCTCATTCTTATAACCGATCATCGAGTCCAGTGTATTCACCATCTTGTAAGCCATCATCCCCGGCAACCCCAGCAGGGCGAACCAAAACATCGGGGCGATCACGCCGTCGCTCAGGTTCTCGGACAAGGTCTCCAACGCCGCCGCTCGTATCTCTTGCGGCGACAGGTTCGAGGTATCCCTCCCAACGATCCGCGCCACTTGCCGCCGTCCTTCTTCCGTGCTACGGTCCACGGCCTCGAACACCGCCTTCACTTCCTTGATAAGCGTCTTTCCGGATAGGCAATAAAATACGCCGACAGCCGTCAGCAACCCACTGAACTGCGGATGTATGATCCAAGCCCACGACAATATCCACTCGCAGATTAAATACACGCCAAGGATAAGCACGACTGCCAGTATGCCGCCTTTTAGGACCCGCTCGGAGCCTTTATTCAACTCTTTCTCTCCGGTGCTGATCGCTTTGCCAAACCATACGATCGGATGGGGCCAACCTTCCGGGTCTCCCAGCAACCGGTCGGATAACCAACCGCCCAAAAAGGGCACGATCTTGAGTAAATTGATAGAATGATGTAACCAATACATATTGAATGTCATTGAAGGAACAAACTTAGACAAAAAAAAGAACATAAGGAAGCGGTAAGCGATTCTTCATCACACATTAGGTGAAAGAAACCTACATTTAAAGGATTTCGAGCGTAGACTTTCATCTTCTATCAGCCGTTAAATGATCTTCCATCATATGTTGCATGATCATCCACCAACTGTTGGAAGATCATGCAACATATGGTGGAAGATGAAAGTCTACGGAGAAAATGGTTAAAGGATGCCTTTAGAAGCCCTAAATCCTCGGGAAGGGAGGGCTTGATATACGGGATATTTCTTCTGGTTTTATATTTATTAACAAAAAATGCGCTCTTACGGCCGGTTATTATTACTTTATTTGCTTCCACCTTATCGTGAAAGGAGTTAATCGAGATGACAGATGAAAAATCCATTTTAGAACAGTTTGCCGCTGGAAATCATACCGCTTTCCGGGAATTGTTCATGCGTTATCATCTGAAAGTCTATTATTTCGTGCTGGGACTCGTAAAGTCCGAGAGCGATGCCGAGGACTTGACCCAAGAGATTTTCCTAAAGCTTTGGACGCATCGGAGTCGTTTCACGGAAGTGAGGACGTTCGGTTCCTACCTCTATGTGCTGGCGAAGCATACGGCGTTCAATTATATTGAATCCCGCCGGGTGAATCTGGAGAGCTTAGAGAGAGCTGGGGTGGAAGACGAGGAGAGAGGGGATACGCCTTACGAGGATTTAGTCGCCAAGGATTTGCGATTACTGGTGGATATGATCGTGGAGACCATGCCGCCACAGCGGAAGATGATCTACCGGATGAGCCGTAACGAGGGATTGTCGAACGCAGAAATCGCCGAGAATTTACAACTCTCGAAAAAGACCGTGGAAAACCACTTGAACCTAGCGCTAAAGGAATTGCGGAACGCGGTATTGACTTTCCTTCTTGTTATGATGTGTTAATAGCTTGGGGGTAAAGCGGGAAAAGGAGGTCCTATAAACAAGATAAAATAGAAAAGCAGGAATGAGTCCTATAAAAAAGATATTAAAATACTTTTTCCATCATTCGTTCTCCGGGGAGATGGTGGATCGGGTACATCAGCGATTGGCGGAGCCGGGAGACGAGCGGGAAAAGGAAGAGGCTTTACGGGATATCTGGAATGAGATCGGTTTCCCGGAGGCGGATAAGCGGAGCGAGATGGCTTTCGCCCGGTTGGAGAATACATTGGGCGTGAGGCCCCGCCGCCGTCTGCGTATCCCGGCGTGGGTGCGTATCGCCGCTATCTGGCTGATTCCTTTGTTGTCGTTGGGTGTTTCTTATTATCTATACAGGGATGCGCGGGATGTCAAGAAACTGGCTTTTATGGAACAGTTCGTACCTTCCGGCAAGCGGGAGCGGATCACCTTGCCCGATGGTAGCGAGGTCTGGTTGAATTCCGGTACCTTGCTGCTTTATCCATCTGACTTTATTGGGGATAAGCGGGAGATCTATCTGGTGGGAGAGGGATATTTCAAGGTGCGAAAACGCCCCGAGCAGCCTTTCATCGTGCGGACGAAAGCGATGCGGGTACAAGTGCTGGGTACCGAGTTCAATTTATCCGCCTACCCGGACCAAGAGAAAATAACAACGACCTTGGAGGAAGGTTCCTTGAAGATTCTTCCCGATGACCCCTCGGTGGCTCCATGTATATTGAGTCCTAACGAGCAGCTTGTCTACATCCCTTCCCGGGGAAAGATGGACGTGCGGCAGGTGGTGGCCTCGGATTATTCGGACTGGAAAGAGGGAGGTCTGCTGTTTAACAACGATTCTTTCGAGGATATATTGAAAACCTTGGAACGTGTCTACAACGTGAAGGTGCATTTGCGTACCTCCGCTTATCATTCCAACCGGCTTACGATCCATTTCAATAAGCATGAGTCGTTGGAGAATATCATGATGCTGGTCAAGGAGATGATACCCGGCTTGGAGTATCAGATCAAAGAGGATGGGATCTATATTGATTGAGTCAAGGGGATATTAGGCTTTTATAATTCGTTAACGTTTTCCCGTTGGGTGCGCTCCTCGTTTTCCTTGTCCTAATAGCGAGTACGTACTACAAAGGAGACATAGAATGTTTAACTAAAAGAATCTAATATCGCATGAACAGGAATAAATCTATACGTGTCGCTATTCTTAGTTTGAGCCTCGCTATGGCTGGGAACTTGCCTATCGATGCGCAGAAAGTGACCTTCCATGAAGGTTCGATCTCATTGAAACAGGCGTTTGAGAAACTAGAGTCAAGCTCTGCTTATAAGATAGCTTATAATGATAGCCAATTGGACGTGTCGAGAAAGGTCTCGATGGATCAGAAAGACATGGAAGTATTGCAGGTCTTATCACAGCTATTAAAGAATACGGGATACACGTATAAAATAAACGGGAATTATGTGATCATCGTGCCGGAAGAGGTCAAGACTGTCAAGGGGAAAAAGCAAGTATCGGGTGTGATTGTCGATACGAACGGCGATCCTGTGATCGGGGCGAACGTGGTGGAGAAAGGAACTACCAACGGTACGATTACCGACCTCGATGGAAAGTTTACGCTAGAGGTAAATGACAACTCCGTCCTTCAAGTTTCCTATATCGGCTATAATACGCAAGAGGTCTCGGCGAACGGAAAGACGAGTTTCTCTATCAAGCTGGGCGAGAATACACAAACATTGGATGAGGTGGTAGTCGTAGGTTACGGAACGATGAAGAAGAGCGACTTGACCGGATCGGTTACCAACGTAAAGGCGGAGAAGCTGTTGAGCAAGCCGGTGGTGAATGTTGGGCAGGCCTTGGCGGGAAAGGCTTCCGGTGTGGAGATCTTTGAGAATGGCGGTACGCCGGACGGGAAAGTACGGGTGCGTATCCGTGGTAACAACTCTATCAATTCATCGAATGAGCCTCTGTATGTGGTAGATGGCGTGATTGGCGTAAGCAATATCAATCTGTTGAATCCTAGCGAGATCGAATCCTTAGAAGTATTGAAGGATGCCTCCGCCACGGCTATCTATGGTGCTCGTGGAGCGAATGGCGTGATCATGATTACGACGAAACGAGGTATCAAGAACGAAAAAGCGCAGATCTCGTACGACGGTTATGTCTCTGTCGGTAAGATGGCGAAGAAACTGGACTTGATGAACGCTTCCGAGTGGTGGCAGAATTACAATACCACGATGGATAACGGGCAGAAATATGATCCGGAAGGGTATGCGCAAGGCAAGTACAAGAAAGTGACGCCGGCGGACCTGCCGAATTTGTTCGATGCTAATGGTAACCCATTGTATGATACCGATTGGCAGGATGAGGCTTATCAAACGGCTATCAACCATAATCACCAAGTCAGCATCCGGGGTGGAGCCGATAAGACCTTGTATAGCGTGCATTTGGGGTATATGCATAAGGATGCCTTGATGCGTAACGGTTTCCTAGACCGGTATAGCGGTAGGATCAACTTGGATTCCCAGCTTCGGGATTGGTTGAAAATGGGTGCCAATATGTCGTTCAATTATAATAAGGGAAACGATAATTACAAGAGTTATGGAGTAAAGCGTTTGGTACAGGAAGCTATTCCGTTGATTCCCGTAAAATATCCCGATGGCTCTTGGGGAAGCAACCGTGATTTCCCCGGTGCGGTACAGGATACACCTTCCCGGTATCTGGAAGAGATGGTGAACGAGACTTCCAATATCCAGACGATCGCCGACCTATATCTGGATTTCAAGATCACGGACGACTTGAACTTTAAGTCTACTTTCGCCGTAGATGCCAGTAATAGGAAACGTAATTATTATTCGGGTAAGGATCTGATCCAGTTCAGTAAGACACAGGGCGGTATCGCTACAATAGCGACCTTGAAGGAATTGTATTGGCAGAGTGAAAATTATTTTAATTATAATAAGGAGTTTAATAAGAACAATCGTATGAATGTGATGCTTGGAGCAAGCTGGCAGCAACGGGCTGCCGAGAGCGTGGAAGCTACCTCGCAGAATTTCAGCGATGATTTTTACCAATGGCATAATCTGGGAGCGGGAACGGTGACGATACCGTCGAAATCGAATGATTATGCTTGGTCTATCAACTCTTATTTCGCACGTATCAATTATACCTTGAAGGATCGGTATTTGTTTACGGCTACAGGGCGTTACGATGGATCATCTAAGTTTGGAAAGAATAATAAGTATGCCTTCTTCCCCTCTTTTGCGTTTGCGTGGAGAGCCTCGGAGGAAAGCTTCTTGAAAGGTGTCAATTGGCTGAATAATTTAAAGGTACGTACCAGTATCGGCGAGACCGGAAACCAGGAGATCGGCAATTATGCTTTCTTCCAGAATTTAGGATCGGAGAATGCGATTTTTGGAGATAATTATTATACGGCTTTATATCGTAGTACATTTGGTAATCCAGACTTGAAATGGGAGAAGACCTTGCAATGGGATGCCGGTGTCGATGTAAGCGTATTGAATCAGCGTATCGATTTGTCTTTGGATTATTATTATAAAAAGACGAGTGATCTGTTATTGAATGCCCCGATCCCGGGAACTTCCGGATTGAATACGATCATGCGAAATATCGGCTCTGTGCAGAACCAAGGCTTTGAATTGACATTAAATACGCATAATATACAGACTGACAATTTTAATTGGATGTCTACGGTATTGTTTAGCGTGAATCGCAATAAAATCCTGAGCTTGGGCGAAAATGATGAGGATATCTATCCTGCTCCGCGTCATCCGCAAGGGGATATGCTGATCCTGCGTGTCGGTGAACCTGTTGGTTCGCTATGGGGATTGCGTCGTCTGGGAACTTGGGGTGAGGACGAGGCTACCGAGGCGGCTAAATACAACCGCCTTCCGGGAGACGTGAAGTATGAGGACTTGAATGGCGACGGGAAGATCAATAGCGAGGATAATACGATTATCGGCTGTACCTCCCCGGACTGGACCATGACGATCTCTAATACGTTCCTTTATAAGAACTTCGATTTCTCGTTCGATCTCCGCTTCGTGTTCGGGAATGATGTCGTGAATTGCGCTACTCATAACGCCGAGGATCGGTCGGGTGTAGCGAATGGCTTCAAGTCGAATTTGAACGCTTGGACTCCGCAAAACCAGCATACGATGGTCGCCCAGCGTCGTCCGATGAAATCGTACTATGATTCTTATCCGGATTCACATTGGATGCAGAACGGTTCTTTCGTTCGGGGGCAGAACTTCGTCTTGGGATATACTTTCAGCAAGAGCTTGCTCCAAAAGATAAAGTTACAGGATTTGAGAATCTATGCGAGTGCTCAGAACTTGTTCTGTATCACGAAGTACAAAGGCTATGATCCGGAGGTTACGACCTATGAGGATGCTGCTTTCGGACAAGGTATCGACGACTTCAGCGAGCCTAAGGCACGTACTTTTACTTTCGGTTTAAATGTTAAATTCTAATGCGATTGAGTTATGAAAATAAATAAAATCTATATCGTCTCATTATGTGCGTTATTCTTGTCTTCTTGTAATAATTTCTTGGATGAGCAACCTACCGGTACGATGACTACCGATTCAAAGTTGACCAGTAAGGAGTCTGCTTTGGCCTTGACGAATTCGGCTTATTTGAAGAATACGGTCTTTAATAAGATGACCCCCGGTTGGGGATGTAATACGATCTTATTGCTCGAATATATGACAGGCAAAGCTACTTCCGAGAATTCCCAAGCGAATTATAAGGACTTTCAGGATCTACTGGTAAATGATCGTTCTTTATATATCGAGAACTGGTGGCAAGATTGTTATGCCGGTATCGCGAACTGTAACCTCGCGCTTCAAAAACTCGGGGAGTTCGAGAATCTGGATGCTTCCTTGATTAATGGCTACATGGCCGAGGTGAAGTTTATGAGGGCTTTGTATTATTTCTATTTGGTACGTATCTTTGGTGATGTCCCTAAGATTACGACCGTACAGTCGGAGTTGGGAGAGCTGCAAGTATCTCGTGCCCCGGTAAAGGAAATCTATGATGAGATCATTATTCTGGATTTGTTGGAGGCCGAGCAATCGGATCTGGCTTTTAGCGATCATACAGGGCGTGTCTCGATGGGAGCGGTGAAAGCGCTTCTTGCGGATGTCTATCTTACGTATGCCGGTTATCCTTTGCAAGGGGGTAAATCTTATTACGCGGAATCGGCTAAACGTTCATTGGAGGTTATAAAATCGAATGAGTATACGCTCTTCACGGATTATGAGAGCCTACGGCTTCCGTCGCGGAATAATAAAGGAGAGTTTATTTATCAAGTCCAATTCTCCTTGAATAAGCGGCATAACGAGTCGGTACGTGTCTTTTTGCCTTCTCGTTCCGGTATTTCCGCCTACGATTTGGAATATGGTAGCCTGATACCTACCAAGGAATTTGTAGAGAGCTTTGAAAAAGGTGATAAACGTACGGAAGAGAAGCAATACTTCTTTACGAACTACAAAGGACATCCGAGTAAATTCTCTCCGGGAGCGGCGGAATTGGAGTTTATGGATTTGAATGGCTATTATATCTATAAGTTTTTTGATCAAGTGGCTATTGATAAAACAGCGAAATCTGACTTGAACTGGAGTGTATATCGTTACACGGATGTATTATTAATGTATGCGGAAGCGCAAGTGAACGCGGATGGCACTCCGAACCAGCAATCCATCGATATCGTGAACCAAATACGAGGAAGGGCTGGATTAGCGCCGTTCAGGCAGACCAATGCGAACGCTTTCTTGAAGGAAGTCTGGAACCAACGTTACTTTGACCTATGCTATGAGAATAAGATGTGGTTTGATATGCTACGTACCCGTAAGATCCGGGATGATAAATCCGGGGAATATGTGGACTTTATCGGCTATAAGACGAATTGGGGTAAGGTGTATACGGAAACCCAGCTGTTGTTCCCGATTCCATTAAGCGAACGGCAGGCGAATCCGAACCTGACTCAGAATCAAGGTTATTAACGAATAGAAAATAATATATGAAGATCAAGTTGTCTTTATTAGCCACCGGTTTACTATATGTGCCGGTGGTGTTCGCCCAAAAGCAACCCAATGTCGTGATCATTCTGGCGGATGATATGGGTTACGGGGATGTTGGATGCAATAATCCATATGCTAGGGTACGTACACCGGCCATCGATCAATTGGCCCGGAACGGTATCCGTTTTACGGATGCCCATTCCGCGGGTGCGTTGAGTGGACCTTCCCGCTACGGTTTAGTGACAGGACGTTATTTTTTCCGTACGCCGAAGAAGTCCGAGTATTGGGGATACCTGTCTCCATATATCGAACCGGAGCGTTTGACGATCGGTTCCTTGATGCGTAATGCCGGCTATACGACCGCTTGTGTCGGGAAATGGCATCTAGGACTTGACTGGCAGTTGAAAGATGACTCGAAACCACAGATTCTTACCCCTAAGAAATTTGGTTATACGAATACGGATTTCTCCGCCCCTGTAAAAAGAGGCCCTACGGAATTAGGGTTTGACTATTCTTTCATCCTTCCGGCTTCCTTGGATATGCCGCCTTATGCGTTCGTGCGCAATGACCGTGTCGTGGACCCGGATGTCATCTTGACGGCGGACGCTTATCCGAAGAAACAGGATGAGACGGTTTACGCTTGGGATCGTAAACATACGAACGAGAATGATATTTATTGGGAACGGGGCGTTTGGTGGCGTAACGGAGAGATGTCGCGCTCCTTTAAGTTTGAGGAATGTTTCCCGACAATCGTAGATGAGGGTATCGCTTTTATCGATCGGGAAGGACGAAAGGACAAGCCATTCTTTTTATATATGCCGTTAACCGGTCCGCATACCCCATGGCTGCCCACCGTTCAGTTTAAGGGATCTACCGAGTTAGGTACCTATGGCGATTTTATGGGCGATATCGATAATGTCGTGGCTCGGGTGAATGCCAAACTAAAGGAATTAGGTCTGGAGAAGAATACGATTGTCATTTTCGCCAGTGATAACGGAGGCGCATGGGAAGAGGAGGATATCCAGCAATACGGGCATCAAAGTAACTGGAGCCGCCGTGGGCAGAAAGGTGATGCGTGGGACGGCGGTCATCATGTTCCGCTGATTGTTCATTGGCCGGATCATATCAAGCGCCCCGGGGTTTGTACCCAAACGGTTGGCTTGGTAGATATATTGGCTACATTGGCGGATTTGACCGGGCAATCCCTTCCTAAAGGACAGGCAGAGGATAGCTTCAGCTTTAAGAAAGTATTGGATGGTGATATGAATGCCTCGACGAGAGACCAGATCATGTACTTGTCCGGATCCGGCAAATTAGCGATCAAGAAGGGAGATTGGAAATATATCGATTGTCTGGGCTCCGGTGGTTTTACGGCTCCCGCCCGTTTATCCCCGGTGAAGAATGGACCGAAAGGCCAACTTTATAATATGCGGACCGATTCTTTGGAGAGTAATAATCTCTTCTTGCGTGAGAAAGGCATAGCGAATGAGCTTTCCGCGTTGTTGAAGAAATTGTTGGATCAAGGATATAGCCGTCCGCAATAAAGGTAATCTTGATTAGGCAAAAAGTTGAATCGTATGACAAAGTTAGGCGTATTGTTTAGTGTTTTGGGAGTGGGGGCCGGTTGTATTCCGGCCTTCGCTCAAAAACAGCTCCCCAATATCATCGTAATGTTATCGGATGACCAAGGTTGGGGCGATTTGGGCTTCACGGGGAATACCTTCGTGCAAACTCCTAATATAGATCGTATCGCTCATGAGGGAACGATCTTGGAGAATTTTTATGTCTGTCCGGTATCATCCCCGGCGAGGGCGGAGTTCTTGACCGGACGCTATCATGTACGGAGTGGCGTTAATTCTACGACCGGGGGAGGCGAACGCTTTAATCTGGGAGAGAAAACGATCGCGGAATATTTCCGGGAGGCCGGATACGCTACCTCTCTATTTGGAAAATGGCATAGTGGTACGCAATATCCCTACCATCCGAACGCAAGGGGCTTCGAGGAGTTCTATGGTTTTTGTTCCGGGCATTGGGGGAATTATTGGAACCCGGTGTTGGAGCATAACGGAGAGATTATTTCGGGCGAGGGCTTTATCATAGATGATCTGACCGATAAAGCCTTGGATTATATACGTGATCATAAAGAACATCCATTCTTTATGTTCTTGTCTTATAATACACCTCATAGTCCGATGCAAGTCCCGGATAGTTGGTGGAACCGTGTAAAAGATCGTACCTTGTCGCAGCGAGCTACTTTCCCGGAGCAAGAAGATACTACGTTTACGAAAGCGGCTTTGGCCTTGGCCGAGAATTTAGATTGGAATATCGGACGTGTATTGTCTTTGTTACATTCATTGGATTTGGAACAAGAGACGATTGTTATTTATTTCTCGGATAACGGCCCGAATAGTTTCCGGTGGAATGGTGGGATGAAAGGGCGAAAAGGCTCTACGGATGAAGGGGGTGTTCGTTCGCCGTTTTGTATCCGTTGGCCGGGACACATAAGGAAAGGGGCCGTGGAAACCCAGTTGTCCGGGGCTATAGACTTAATCCCTACTTTATTAGGTTTGGCGGGAATAGAATATACCCCGTTAAGGAAACTGGACGGAATCGATTGGGGACAGCGATTGCTGGATGAGAAAGCTCCTGCTATGGATCGGGTTTTATATAGTTATTGGGGAGGTAAGACGAGTGTGCGTATCCCATATTATTTATTGGATGCGGAAGGTCATTTATATAAAACGGATATAGATCGTGAGCAACGGAAGGATGTATCGGATAAAGAACCCGAGATATATGAGCGGATGAAGCGTTATTCGAATTGGTTTAAGGATGAGTTGCTGGCGGATTTCCCGAAGAAGGATACCCGTCCGTTTATAATCGGTCATCCGCGGGAAACCTATTCAAAGCTACCGGCCCGAGACGCGAACATATCCGGCCCGATCGAACGCTCCAACCGTTATCCGAATTGTTCTTATTTTACGAGTTGGAAAAGCCCGGAAGCGGAGATAAACTGGAATGTGGAGGTTGAGGAATCCGGCTTGTTCGAGGCTTTTATCTATTATACTTGCGATAAACGAAATATAGGCTCTACTTTTGAACTTCGTACGGACCGGGATGTCGAGAATCTTGTATTTACATTGGATCAAGTAAATGACCAACCCATGCTCGGTGCGGATTTGGATAGGGTTCTCCGGGAGGAGTCTTATGTGAAAGGATTTGCTCCTTGCTCTGTCGGTACGATTCCTCTATCGAAAGGTACGGCCACTTTATCCTTGCAAGCGAAAACGATCCGGAATGAGGAGGCCATGAATTTTTGGATGTTGGTGCTAAAACGAGTGAAATGAGTCTGAGATTGAAAAAAGTTGTATAACTATTTGCCAGTTATCAAATAATCACTACCTTTGCACCGCAAAATTTTTTATTAATCAATATTAAACAGCGTTTTATGAACAATTACGAAACCGTTTTCATTTTGACTCCCGTTTTGTCTGACGCTCAGATGAAGGAAGCGGTAGAGAAATTCACGAACCTTCTGAAAGCTCAAGGAGCTGAGATCGTGAATGAAGAGAACTGGGGCTTGCGCAAGTTAGCTTATCCTATCGACAAGAAGACAACAGGCTTCTACCAGTTGGTTGAATTCAAGGCAGATCCGAGTGTTATCGCTACGTTGGAGTTGAACTTCCGTCGTGACGAGCGTGTGATCCGCTTCTTGACTTTCCGTCAAGATAAGTATGCCGCAGAATATGCAGCTAAGAGAAGAAATCTGAAATCATCTAAAGAAACAGTAAAGGAGAATAATTAATTATGGCAGCAACTCAATCAGAAATCAGATATTTAACTCCGCCTTCAGTAGACGTTAAGAAGAAAAAATATTGCCGTTTCAAAAAGAACGGTATCAAGTATATCGATTATAAGGATCCTGAATTCTTGAAGAAATTCTTGAACGAGCAAGGTAAGATCCTTCCGCGTCGTATCACTGGTACTTCTTTGAAGTTCCAACGTCGTGTGGCTCAAGCTGTAAAGCGTGCTCGTCACTTGGCTTTGCTTCCTTACGTGACCGATTTGATGAAATAATTAATTAAGAGGAGACAGAATATGCAAGTTATTTTGAAAGAAGATGTAGTGAATTTAGGCTACAAAGACGATATCGTAACAGTAAAAGACGGTTACGGACGTAACTTTCTAATCCCCACGGGTAAGGCAGTGATCGCTTCAGAGTCTGCTAAGAAAGTATTGGCTGAGAACTTGAAGCAACGTGCCCACAAATTGGCTAAGATCAAGGAAGACGCTCAGACTTTGGCCGCTAAGTTAGAGGGTGTAGCTTTGACGATTGGAGCTAAGACTAGCTCTACAGGTACGATCTTCGGTTCTGTAACGAATATCCAAGTTGCTGAGGCTTTGGCTAAGGCTGGTTTCGAGAATATCGATCGTAAGATTATCTATATCAAGGAGTCTGTTAAGGAAGTAGGTAGCTATAAGGCTGTTTTGAAACTTCACAAAGAGGTTTCCGTTGAGGTTCCTTTCGAGGTTGTTTCTGAATAATAGATACTTTAATATATCATAAAAGAGGGTAGTTTCGAAACTGCCCTCTTTTTTTGTTTTAATTATAAAAAAAGACATCTGTCAATCAGCAAAAAAACGCTACATTTGTTTCCGAATTTGCAATAATTTTAGAAAGTGAGCAAAAAGTCTTTTCTATATATTAACTTGCTATTTGCGTTGTTTTTTTTCTTGCCCGGACTTCAGGCGAGAGAGAAGACTTTTACGGTCGTGATTGATGCTGGGCATGGCGGGAAGGACCCGGGCGCTAGAGGGGCGAATATTAATGAGAAGGAGATAAATCTCGCTGTCGCCTTAAAATTGGGTCGATTGATAGAGAATAACGCGGAGGATGTGCGTGTGATCTATACTCGTAAGACGGATCGTTTTATCGAGTTGGACGAACGTGCGAATATAGCGAACCGCAATAAGGCGGATCTTTTCGTGTCTATCCATACGAATGCCGTAAAGCGTGGAAGTACCGTGCAAGGTACGGAGACGTATACGCTGGGTTTGGCCCGTAGTGAAGAGAACTTAGAGGTGGCTATGAGCGAGAACTCAGCGATCTTGTTGGAGGATAATTATCAACAACGGTATGAGGGATTTGACCCGAACTCTTCGGAGTCATATATCATTTTCGAGTTTATGCAGAATAAGCATATGGAGCAAAGTATTAGTTTGGCTTCCGAGATACAGAAATCGTTCGGGGCTTGTAAGCGGGTGGACCGTGGCGTAAGACAGGCTGGTTTTTTGGTGCTTCGTAAAACGAGCATGCCCAGTGTTCTGGTCGAGTTGGGGTATATCTCGAATCGTCAAGAAGAGCAGTTCATGAGAACCGCCGCCGGACAAAATAAATTGGCGGAAGCGTTGTACGATGCTTTTTGCAAATATAAGAAGAATTACGATCGTCGTAAAGGATATATTTCCGGAGCTGTCGCTGCTCCCGTAGTGAATGAGAAAACTCCGCCTCCGGGGAGCGAGGCTGATATCTTAAATAAAAAACAGCAAGCCACAAGACAGAAAACCTCAGTTTCTTCTACCACTTCCGTGAACAGGAACACGAAAGGAAAGGTTATATATAAGATACAATTCTTGACTTCCAATAAGAAGCTTCCTGCGAACTCCCGGTTATTTAAGGGGTACAAGAACGTGGATTTCTATGTGGAGAAAGGTATCTATAAATACACGTATGGCGAGACTTCGGATTTTAACTCGATCCGGAAGATGCGCCGAACGATCGCAAAAGATTTTAAAGATGCTTTCATCATCGCTTTTAAGGATGGGAAGAAGGTGAAATATTAATGATTTAGGAATAAATTATACATTATAAATAAAGGAAATGAAAAGTGTATTCACTAAAGAGGCGAAGATCGGACTTGTGACGATCGTAAGTCTGGCGTTATTGTATTTAGGCATTAATTATCTGAAGGGTATTAACCTGTTTCAACCGGTGAACCATTACTACGTATCATTCAGCAACGTAAAGGGGGTGACGATTTCCAGCCCTGTATTTGTGGATGGTTTTAAGGTGGGATTGGTTCGTGATATTATTTATGACTATGATACGACCGGTAAGATCACTGTTGAGGTTAGTTTGGAAGATAAGATGAGGCTGAATAAGGGAAGTTATATAGCGGTTGTCAATACTTTCTTAAGCGGAGCTGAGTTGCATATCCATTTGAACACTTACGTGGATGACTTTTTGAAGCCGGGTTCTACGCTCGAGGGACGAATGGAAGAGGATATGATGCAATCCGTACAGGAGAAGATCTTGCCAAGCGTTGAGAACCTTTTGCCGAAGATCGACACGATCTTGGGTAGCTTGCAAACCTTGATCGCTCATCCGGCCTTGGCTCAATCCTTGAATCATATCGAAAAAACGACTAGCAACCTAGAGGTGTCTACCCGTCAGTTGAATCAGATGTTGAGTAAGGATGTACCGGGTATCGTGAATAACTTGAAGACGATGACGGATAATTTCTCGGAGGTGAGCGCCAACTTGAAAGAATTGGATTTGGCTACAACGGTCAATTCCATCAATGCGACCTTGGCGAACTTGAAGTTGACTACGGATAAATTGAACTCGACGGATAATAGCATCGGCTTATTGTTGAACGACAAAGGATTGTATGATAATCTGAACAGCACGATGGACAACGCCTCCAAGCTATTGCTAGATTTGAGGGAGAATCCGAAAAGATACGTCCATTTCTCTGTTTTTTGATTATGTTAAAAAATCATAGTATAAAAGACGTTATTTAGAATCATTCTAATTAGACAAAAAGTTAGGGGACTCCTGCTGATTATACGCATAAGGCCTTTAGGTAAAGTGAGATAGATACTTCCTGAGGCCTTATTCCGTCACCGGACGTCAGCGTTTACGCTTTTGTAGAGGTCTCTAAAATAAAGGGTTTTTGAATGTTGGTCAATCTAAATAGCAGTAAATCAGATAGGTATTAGTAACTACCTGAATCTAAAAGGGATATTGAAAATTCATATTTACCAAACAAAATAGCACTTTTTTTTTCGGAATTAATTTCTAAACTTTGTAGTCCGAATGTGAAAAGTATTAGTGGGAGAGAAAGAAAACATGCAGACTGATTATCAAACATTGTGGAATAAGTGCCTTGCGGTCATAAAGGATATTGTGCCTAAGGCAGCTTTTGACACATGGTTCGTACCTATCGTTCCGTTATCATACGAAGACAAGAAGTTTACCATACAGGTGCCTAGTCAATTCTTCTATGAGTATCTGGAAGAGAAGTATGTTAATGTTTTGAAAGTTACATTGTATCGTGTAATCGGTCAAGGAACCATTCTTAACTACCGTATCATGGTGGATAAGACAACTGGTGGTACGGTTGATTATCCGGCGGAGAATGCTTCCACCGCTGTAAAGAAAGTCACTCCCAAGGACGCTAACAAAGCTCCGAATCCTTTTATGACGACTGCTCCGCAGGATTTGGACCCTCAGTTGAACCCGAAGTATAATTTTGATAATTATTTCGAGGGTACGAGCAATAAGCTGGTTCGTACGGCGGGTGAGGCTGTTGCCCAGAATCCGGGAAAGACTACGTTTAACCCGTTGTTTATTTTTGGCCCGTCAGGAGTGGGTAAAACTCACTTATGCCATGCGATCGGAACCCGTATCCGGGAGTTGCATCCGGAAAAGAAAGTGTTATATGTATCTTCGCATTTGTTCCGGGTACAGTTTACAGATGCTATCCGTAAGAATACGACTAATGACTTCTTGAATTTCTATCAAAATATCGATGTGCTGCTGTTGGATGATATACAGGAGTTGATCGGTATGGATAAGACTCAAAATACATTCTTCCATATTTTCAACCACCTGCACCAGTTAGGTAAGCAGCTTATCTTGACTTCTGATAAACCTCCTGTGGATTTGCAAGGGATGGAAGAGCGCTTGATCACCCGTTTAAAATGGGGATTGACGGCTGAGTTGAGCCGTCCGGATCTGGATCTACGTAAAAAGATACTGAAGAATAAGATCAACCATGACGGAATCATGATTCCGGATGAGGTCTTTAACTTTATCGCTAATAATGTGACGGAGAATGTCCGTGACTTAGAAGGTATTCTCGTCTCTTTAATGGCTAATGCGGTTATCAACAATCGTGAGATCGATCTGCCGTTGACGAAACGTGTGGTTAGCCAAGCGGTTCGGTTGGAGAAGAAACAGATCTCCGTACAGATGATTCAAGAGATCGTTTGCAAGTATTTCAACTTGGAGCAATCGGTTATCCAGACTAATTCCCGTAAACGTGAGATCGTGCAAGCCCGTCAGATCACGATGTATTTGGCGAAGAAATATACGGACTCCTCTTTTTCCCATATTGGAAAGATCGTAGGAAAGAAAGACCATGCGACGGTCTTGCATGCTTGTAAGACGATCAAAGACCAGATTGAGACTAGTAAGTCTTTCCGGTCTTCCGTTGAGGAAATCGAGGTCTTGCTCAAGAACTAAATTAAGAATCCCTATATAGTAGGATAAGGACGTCTCTCTAAAGAGGCGTCCTTCTTTGTTTTGGGAGATCCGTGTAAGTGTTAAGTTTTCTTTTTGGAAAACTATTTGATGTTTAGTTTTGTTTAAGTGATTGAAAATGTGGGGTTGCGAGTTTGGTTTTGGAAAACTTTTCAATAAGTATTCTTTTTAACGTAGGGTAATTTGGATAACTGGTAAAGTATGCGTAAACTTGCAGTCGCAAAATAAATATAATAATTGTGGATCGTAAAACTTACACTTTTGACGAAGCGTTTAAGGCTTCATTGGATTACTTTACCGGTGACGAGCTCGCCGCTAAAGTATGGGTAAATAAATATGCCTTGAAGGATGCGTTTGGAAATATCTATGAGAAATCTCCAAATGATATGCATCATCGCTTGGCAAGTGAGATTGCCCGTGTGGAAAAAAAGTATCCGAATCCGTTGTCGGAACAAGAACTTTTCGACCTGTTTGATCATTTCCGCTACATCGTTCCGCAAGGAAGTCCGATGACGGGAATTGGCAATGATTATCAAATTGCCTCACTCTCTAATTGTTTTGTTATCGGATTGGACGGGCAAGCGGATTCGTATGGTGCGATTATTCGTATTGACGAAGAACAGGTACAATTAATGAAGCGCCGTGGTGGTGTAGGCCATGATCTTTCGCATATCCGCCCGAAAGGTTCTCCGGTTAAGAATTCTGCGTTGACTTCTACCGGGTTGGTTCCGTTTATGGAACGTTATTCGAATTCCACCCGTGAGGTGGCCCAAGATGGCCGTCGTGGAGCTTTGATGCTGAGCGTTTCTATTAAACATCCGGACTCGGAGGCGTTTATCGACGCTAAGATGACGGAAGGTAAGGTTACAGGTGCAAATGTATCTGTGAAGATTGATGATGATTTCATGAATGCCGCGGTTAATGGCGGTACCTATAAGCAACAATATCCAATTGATTCGGATTCTCCCGTTTATGTGAAGGATATCGATGCTTCTGGCTTATGGAAAAAAATTATTCATAACGCTTGGAAATCCGCTGAACCGGGTGTGTTATTCTGGGACACGATCTTACGTGAGTCTGTACCAGACTGCTATGCGGATCTGGGGTTCCGTACGGTTTCCACGAATCCTTGTGGCGAGATACCTCTTTGTCCGTATGATAGTTGCCGTTTGTTAGCGATCAATTTATATTCATATGTGGTAAATCCGTTCACTCCGGACGCTTATTTCGATTATGATTTGTTCAAGAAGCATGTAGGTTTGGCCCAGCGGATTATGGATGATATTATTGATTTGGAGTCGGAGAAGATCGAGATGATCTTGGCAAAGATTGACTCGGATCCGGAATCCATGGAGGTAAGACAAACAGAGCGTCATTTGTGGGAAAAGATCCAACGAAAGACTTTGCAAGGACGTCGTACAGGTGTGGGCATTACGGCGGAAGGCGATATGATTGCCGCTTTAGGTTTGCGTTATGGAACAGAAGAAGCAACCGATTGCGCGGAACTTATACAAAAGACATTAGCTTTGGCCGCTTATCGTTCATCCGTAATGTTGGCGAAAGAACGTGGTGCCTTTGAGATATTCGATGCGAAGCGTGAGGAAAAAAATTCGTTCATCAACCGTTTGCGTGAGGCTGATCCTGCTTTATATGAGGATATGTTGAAATACGGCCGTCGTAATATCGCTTGCTTAACAATCGCTCCGACGGGAACGACTAGCTTGATGACACAGACCACTTCCGGTATAGAGCCGGTATTCTTGCCGGTATATAAGCGCCGCCGCAAAGTAAACCCGAACGATTCCGAGGCTCGTGTGGATTTCGTGGATGAGACAGGCGACGCTTTCGAGGAGTATATCGTATTCCATCATAAGTTTGTAACGTGGATGCAAGCGAATGGTTATTCGGCAAGTAAGAAATATACACAAGAAGAAGTGGAGGAGCTAGTTGCTAAGTCTCCTTATTATAAAGCGACTTCCAATGATGTCGATTGGTTACAAAAAGTCCGTATGCAAGGACGCATTCAGAAATGGGTGGACCATTCTATCAGCGTAACGATCAATTTGCCGAACGATGTAAGTGAGGAGTTGGTAGACTCTTTGTATGTTGAGGCATGGAGATGCGGATGTAAAGGATGTACTGTTTATCGAGATGGTTCTCGTTCCGGTGTCTTGATTGCGACAGATAAAAAGAAGAAAAAAGAGGATTGCAACTGCATGCAACCACCGGTTATCGTATCTACCCGTCCTCGTGAATTGGATGCGGATGTGGTAAAATTCCAGAATAACCGTGAGAAATGGATCGCTTTCGTCGGCTTGTTGAATGGCCGTCCGTATGAGATCTTTACCGGTTTGGCCGATGATGACGAGGGTATCATGTTACCTAAAAACGTTTCTAAAGGTACGATCATCAAGAGCTATGATGAGGATGGTAATAAGCATTACGACTTCCAGTTCAAGAATAAACGCGGTTATAAAATGACAATCGAAGGCTTGGATGGCAAGTTTAATCCGGAATATTGGAACTACGCTAAATTGATCTCCGGTGTGCTCCGTTACGGAATGCCTATCGATCAGGTTATAAAACTGGTACAGGGTATGGAGTTGAATAGCGAGTCTATCAATACTTGGAAGAATGGCGTGGAACGGGCCTTGAAGAAATATTTACCGAACGGCATGGAAGCGAAAGGGCAGAAATGTCCGAACTGTGGGTTAGAGACCTTGATTTATCAAGAAGGTTGTTTGATCTGCACGAATTGCGGAGCCTCTAAATGCGGTTAAATAATTGACTAAATCTATATACCATGAAAGTCACTTTTAATATAAACTTCCATACCGTTTGGGGACAGAAGTTATGTGTAGTGGGCTCCATACCGGAATTAGGCTCTTGGGAAGCTGCTTTGGCTAAGGAGATGAATTACTCTGGGGATGGAAACTGGAAACTGGAACTGGATCTTCCACCCGATATAAAAGATATAGAATATAGATATTTCTTAAGTGTTAATGATAAGCAGATCTTTGAGGAGTGGGAGAAGAATCACCGGATTGCATTGGATGGACAATCTGATTCTTACATCCTTTATGATTATTGGCAAATCCGTCCGGATAATCTAGCCTTTTATTCTTCTGCTTTCACCAAAAGTTTATTCGCTCATCCCTGCAATACACATGAGAGGGTCGTTAGGAGTGGAAGAAAATTGGTGATAAAGATATCCGCTCCCCGGGTGGAAAAGAATCAGTGTGTAGCCATTACTGGAAATCAAGAATGCTTAGGTAACTGGCATCCGGACAAGGCTTTATTGCTGAGTTGCGATACTTTCCCGGAATGGCATATTGATTTAGACGCTGCGGAGATACGGTATCCTTTAGAATATAAATTTTTGGTTTGGGATAATGATTCCCGTCAACCTTTGTATTGGGAGAGTGATGAGAATCGTATTCTAAGTCTTGTTCCCCAGAAACAGGGTGAGACCGTTGTTATATCTGGTCTTTACTTCCGGGATAGCTTACCGTTATGGCGTTGTGCCGGCTCGGTTATCCCCGTCTTTTCCTTGCGCTCGGAAAAGAGCTTTGGAGTAGGTGATTTGGGAGATTTACACATGTTGGTGGATTGGGCTAGAAAGACGCACCAACGTATCATTCAAGTATTACCTATGAATGATACGACAATGACCCATACTTGGGTGGATTCCTATCCGTATAGCGCTATTTCTATTTATGCCCTTCATCCCATGTATGTGGATTTATCGGCTTTGGGGACCTTACAAGATCCGGAGAGAGCTGCTTTTTATGCAGGGAAGCAAAAAGAATTAAACGCAAAAGATACGGTTGATTACGAGGAAGTACTGAAATATAAATTGGGTTATTGTCAAGAATATTTCGCAGGGGAGGGTAAGGCCGTATTAGATACGCCGGAGTTTAAAGAGTTCTTGGCGCAAAATGAGTCATGGTTGATGCCTTACGCTACTTATTGCTTCTTGCGGGAAAGTTATGGGACATCCGATTTCTCTCAATGGCAAGGTAATTCTACTTACAATAAGACACGTGTTCGCGCCCTATGCCGGGAAGATAGTGACGCATGGCCGGAGATCTCGTTCTCTTATTTCTTGCAATATGTATTGCACAACCAGTTCAAGTCGGTATCGGATTATGCCCGTAAGAATGGAGTTGTATTGAAAGGTGACTTACCCATTGGCGTGAGCCGCACTAGTGTAGAGGCTTGGACGGAACCGAAATATTTTAATATGAATGGTCAAGCGGGTGCTCCCCCCGATGACTTTTCCATGAACGGTCAGAACTGGCTGTTCCCGACTTATAACTGGGATGCGATGGAGAAAGATAATTTCTCTTGGTGGAAAAAACGCTTCGCTAAGTTAAGTGATTATTTCGATTGTTTCCGTATAGATCACATCTTGGGATTTTTCCGAATATGGGAGGTTCCTTGTGAATATGTGCAAGGGCTTTGTGGTCATTTCAATCCAGCGTTGCCGTTCTCGAGAGAAGAGATCGAGCAGTATGGATTGAATTTTAACGAGTCTCGTTTCACGACCCCACATATCAATCGACAATTCTTATCGGAATTGTTTGAGGAAAATACAGAAGAGGTGATAGGTGCTTATTTGGCACAATCCTCCTCCCGGCATTATGTGTTAAAACCGTTCTGTGATACGCAAAGGAAGATTGAGGCGTTGTTTGCGGATAAGGCGGATCCTGTTTCCCTACGGATCAAGGATGGCCTGTTTACGATTGCGAATGAGGTATTATTTCTTCGTGACCCAAGAGAGACCGATAAGTTCCATCCCCGGATCTCGGCGAATCAATCCTATATCTATCGGGAATTGAGTGGTTCCGACCGTTATGCGTTCGATCAGTTATACTGGCATTTCTTCTATCATCGCCATAATGATTTTTGGAAGGCGCAAGCGTTTAAGCGTTTGACACCGTTGGTCGCGTCCACGGAGATGTTGGTTTGTGGAGAGGATCTAGGTATGATCCCCGCCTCTGTTCCCGAGGTTATGAATAAGTTGCAAATACTAAGCTTGGAGATTGAGCGTATGCCGAAGAGCCCACAGCGGGAATTTTCCGATATGTTTAATTTGCCTTATCATTCCGTTTGTACGACTTCTACACATGATATGACTCCTCTTCGTAATTGGTGGAAAGAAGATCCGGAGAAGACACAGCGTTATTACAACCATGTATTGCAACGGATCGGTGAGGCTCCGGATGAATGTACGGCTGAAATCGTTGCCCAGATTATTTCTAATCATTTGAAGACTCGTTCCATGCTGACGATTATTCCGTTGCAGGATTGGTTTGCTATGGATGATTCTATCAAGCGAAAGGATATAGAATCCGAGCGTATTAACGTTCCTGCGAATTCAACGCATTATTGGCGCTACCGGATGCATATTACGTTGGAACAGCTTTTACAGGCTGATAACCTGAATAATAAGATAGTCTCGTTGATAAAAGAGGCTGGAAGAAAATAAGAAAGACTAAGGGCCGTATCGAAAAGTGCGGCCCTCAGTCTATTTGTCCGCTTTCTTTTTCTCGGAACACATCGAGCAGGCTCCGTTGAACCGTGCGTTTGGTTCGATCTCTAGGGATTGGGTATATATATCTCCCTTGATAATTGCTGTTGATTTTAGAATAAGCTTTGCGCTTACTTTTACGGAGCCATCTACCTCACCGAGAATCTCTGCATTCTCGGATATAATATTACCTATTACGCTACCTTTGGGGCCGATAACGATCTTACCGTTGCAACTGATGTCTCCTTCTACTTTTCCATCCAAGCGAAAGTCTGTTTCTGTTATAATATTACCCTTTATAGTTGTCCCTGCCGCTAAGGCATTATGCAAGCCACCTGCGGAGTTTTCATCTTTTTGTTTTATTCCCATCATAATGTGTTGTTACTTGGTTGACAAATATAAGACTATTTTTTTGCAGGAAGGTTTACTTTCTATACATTTACAGATAAATTAAAAGATTATGACAACAAAGATTGAATTACGAAGGATGACATTCTATGCCTATCATGGCGTGGCACCCCAAGAGACCCGGGTTGGGAATACTTTTATCGTAGATTTGATACTGACAGCTCCGTTGGAGAATGCGGTATGGAGCGACGATTTAAGCGATACGATCAATTACGCCACAGTATATGAAACCGTGAAAGCAGAAATGGCTATCCCCTCGAGACTTCTCGAGCACGCGGCGGGGCGTATCTTGAAGGCTTTGAAAGAGAGATTTCCACAGATCACTGAGGTGGAACTTGTCTTGTCTAAATTAAATCCTCCGTTTGGCGGAGATATTCATAGTGCTTCGATAATTCTTAAAGAAAGCTTTCTTTCTGTTTAGAAACTTTTATTTACCTTCGCGTTTGTAAAGAAGTGATGCGATATACGATATACTAAAAGCACAAATACGATAACATTATGGCATTTACCAACAACGTAATGATTGTTCGTCACGGATTGCTGGCGAAGTTAGTAAAGCTCTGGAAAGAAAACCGTCTTCTAGAAGAAATTGATCGCTTGCCGATCGAGTTGAGTCCCCGAAAATCGAAAGTGAGGGGCCGTTGCTGTGTACATAAGGAACGTGCCGTCTGGAAATACAAAACCTTGCCTTTGCTTGGTTTTGATATGCAGGACGAGGAAGATGAGTTGACACCGCTTTCAGAGTATGCGAAGCGTGCCTTGTTCCGCTCGGAGAATAAGAAGGAAAATATCATGTGTGTAGTGGATGAGGCGTGTTCCTCTTGTGTCTCCGTGAATTATGAGATCACGAATCTTTGCCGGGGTTGCGTGGCTCGTAGTTGTTATATGAACTGCCCGAAGGACGCTATCCGATTCAAGAAAAACGGTCAGGCCGAGATTGATCATGAAACTTGTATCAGTTGTGGTAAATGCCACCAAAGCTGTCCGTACCATGCCATCGTTTATATCCCGATCCCTTGCGAGGAAGTTTGTCCGGTTAAAGCGATCAGCAAGGACGAGTATGGGGTGGAGCATATCGACGAGTCTAAATGTATATATTGCGGTAAATGTGTGAATGCTTGTCCGTTCGGTGCTATCTTCGAGATCTCGCAAGTATTCGATATCTTGCAACGCTTGCGGAATAAGGAACAGATGGTAGCGATTGTCGCTCCGTCTATCTTAGCTCAGTTTAGCGCTCCGAAGGAAAAAGTGTATGGCGCTATCAAGTCCTTGGGATTCGAGGAAGTGGTCGAGGTGGCGCAAGGCGCTATGGAAACCACCCGTCATGAGGCGGAAGAATTGATCGAGAAATTGAAAGAAGGACAACCGTTCATGACCACTAGTTGCTGTCCGTCTTACGTGCAATTGGCCGAGAAACATATCCCGGATTTAAAGAAATACATCTCTTCTACTGGATCTCCGATGTATTATACGGCCCGTATCGTGAAGGAAAAATATCCGGACGCGAAGATCGTGTTTGTTGGCCCGTGCGTGGCGAAACGAAAAGAGGTGAAACTAGATCCGTGCGTGGATTTTACACTTACGTTTGAGGAAGTAGGTTCCGTATTGGAGGGATTGGGTATCAAGATCGAGGAGGCCCAGCCTTTCTCCGTATTATTTAACGCTGTCCGTGAGGCGCATGGCTTCGCCCAAAGTGGTGGTGTGATCAACGCCGTTAAGGTTTATTTGAAGGACGAGAACGTAAATGCCGTGCAGGTAGCCAACCTGACAAAGAAAAATGTGGCATTATTACGCGCTTACGCTAAAACCGGAAAGGCTCCCGCGCAGTTTATAGAAGTGATGGCTTGCGAGGGCGGTTGTGTGACCGGTCCTTGTACGCACGCCGATAAGACTTCCGGACAAAAGCAGCTTATTAAGGAGCTTACTAAATTCTAGACAAAATGATTAAAAAATTGGCTTTATTTGTCTTCTTGACGGGAGTTTTTCTATGTACCGCTTCTTGCGGACATAAAGAATTACCGTCGATGGGAGATTATTCCGTACAGGTATTTAATGATACCCGCGTACGTTTCGCTCCGGATGTATATCCCGCCGCTTTTAACGCTCTGGGACCGGACAGTATCTATCATTTGGTGAATGGCCGTATTATCTTGAAGAAGGTAACATTGCCGGAATATAAGCGAAACGTTTCCGTCAAACTCCGGGTTACGGTAGCTTCGAATGGAGATCGCTGGGATAAATCCGGCTCTTGTTTTGTATTGCCAAATGCCTCGGGCATTAATTTGTTGAATATCGCTAAAGGCGAGAAGGAGTTTCCTGCGGTGGATAGCGTGAAACTGGAGAAGATGATCGGTATCATCCCCGGGACAGATTATCAACCTACCGTGGAATTGATGCGTTTCATGACTCCGTTCGGAGTTGGGCATTACAGTAGTCCCGAGGATAGCTTGACGAAACATCGTAAACCGGTGTATGTCGACCATTGGGAAGATAGCGTAAGCTGGGAGCAAGACATAACCGATTTGTATCCTCTTCTGGAAGGTGGCGCTTATGTTGGGATCTTTATCGATACATGGACACCGGAAGGATACGTCGCAAGCATGACGATTGATGTGGATGAGTCCGATCTGACTTGCGACGCTTTGCCGAAGAAACATGTAGAGCCGTTGATGAATACGGTTTATTATATCGGGCAGGAATATCCGGATATATTCGCCCGGAAGGACGTGTCATTGGATTTTGATATTCCTCAAGGCGCACGTGATGTCCGTCTGAAATATATCGTTACGGGACATGGCGGTCATTCCGGTGGTGATGAGTTCGTGGAAAAACAGAATATTGTCTCTGTTGATGGAGTTCCAGTCTTGGATTTTGTTCCTTGGCGTACGGACTGCGCTTCTTTCCGTCGTTTTAATCCGGCTACCGGGGTTTGGTTGAGAAAGCGTCTGGCTTCCTATATCACCGAGAAGGGATATTCGGAGAAAGAAGTAGAGGAACCTTTGGCGTCTTCGGATCTTTCCCGTTCTAATTGGTGTCCCGGATCGGATGTGATACCGGAAGAGGTAGCGTTGAAAGATATCCAACCCGGCCATCATACGCTGACGGTGAGTATTCCGGAAGCGGCAGAAGTGGATGGGAATAAGCTGAATCATTGGTTGGTCTCAGCCTATTTGGTCTGGGATGAGTAAATAATGTGACAATATGTTGATGTACCAATGTGCCAATCATGCTCTCTTCAACTAATTGGCATATTGGCACATTAGCCAATTAAAAAATTATTGATATGGAAGACTTGTTACCTTTCGCCCTATTATGTTTCACCTCGTTTTTTACGTTGACCAATCCACTCGGTACGATGCCGGTTTTCTTGACCATGACCAATGGCATGAATGAGCATGAGCGGAAAGCGATTGTCCGAAGGGCCACGATCGTGTCGTTCATCACCTTGATGGTTTTTACTTTCTCCGGTCAGTTCCTGTTTAAGTTCTTTGGTATCTCTTCAAACGGCTTTCGTATCGCCGGCGGCTTTATTATCTTCAAGATCGGTTTTGATATGCTGCAGGCACGCTATTCCAACGCGAAGTTGAAAGAGGAGGAGGTGAAAACCTATGCGGACGATATTTCTATTACTCCTTTGGCGATCCCGATGTTGTGTGGTCCGGGAGCGATCGCCAACGCAATCATGCTTATGGATGACGCCTCGACACTCACCTTAAAGGGTACGTTGATTGGAATTATCGCATTGGTTTATTTTATCACGTTTTTGATCTTACAAGCTTCTACCCGTTTGGTACGGATATTGGGAGAGACGGGAAATAACGTGATGATGCGCTTGATGGGATTGATCCTGATGGTTATCGCCGTGGAATGTTTCGTAAGCGGATTGAAGCCCATCTTGATCGATATCTTGCGTGAGGCGATGGGCTAACAAATTACCAGACCAGCTTCTTTCTGCGATGGGCGCTAAATATTGGAATAACCTTTTTTTATCCTCATCGCAATCGGAGATATTTGCTTTCCTGATAAGTCGCTCTGCTTGGAACGGGAGATACGATATGATATCATGGGTGTGTGTTGTCCCGTTTGAGATCGTGATCTTCTTGGATTTAGCATACAGGTTCATATCCTTCATTTTTTGCTGTCCTTCAGGTGTCGTATCATGAACTTCTTGTGTGAAATGAAGTCTGTTTATTTTTAACATGGCTAGGTGATCGATCAATTCTTTGAGATTATCCTTCGAGATGAGAGTGAAAGGTGTGTGTATTGCCACGGTCCGATTGCTGTATCGGGGGCCATCTAGTATGGTCATTCCCGGTATGTTCCATTGAATATTCTCTACCTGAGTTTGGCTGTTTATTGCTGGAGGAAGCAGAAAACGTAAGGTTTGCATTGCGTAAAAGAAACCTTTTTGTCCGGATGCTTTTATTAGAATACAAGAGGGGGCTATATTCAGTTTATAATGTTCGTCCGCTAGTTCTCTGTCTGTGCGGAATATGATATTGGCTCGTTTGTCTTGTATTTTTATTTCCGGGGTGAATCCGGCGGAAAGCGTGAACAGATCGGTCAACTCCCGAGCGATCATAGCCTGTTTTTCATTTTCTACACTGATGAGGGTTGCCTTGTTGAATGTGAAATCACCTTTGTCTGATACACTTTGCAAGGGGAAAGGAATGATCTCCGGTTTTTCGTCCGGAAGGAAACATTTTACAAGTATCATAACCAAAATAATAAAATATATACCCGTTGTACGTAACATAAGAATAATTTTTAATGATATGCTTTTTTGTTTAATTTTTCACTTGCTGCAAATCTATGCTTTAAGGATATTTTCTTGGGTCCAAAATCGTCCGTGAAAATTCAAAAAACGTTTTTTTATACTCTGCAAGCCTTATATTTCGGACGATTTAGTATTTTTGCCGAACAATGGGTGATATACAACTATGCGAGTATTTTGGAAGTTTTTACAATTATATCTATTGTTGTTTTTAGTGTGTTTAGCGGAGTCTCTTTATGCAGCTCCTAGGTATTATTTTAAACAAATCTCTTTGGAAAACGGATTATCGCAGTCTTCCGTGAAATGTGTACTGGTAGATGAAAGAGGTGTTATGTGGATTGGTACCCGGTTTGGGTTGAATCGTTTCGATAGAGAAAAAATAACCGTTTATCAGGAGGAGAGAGAGAATCCGAATTCTCTTCCTTATAATGATATTGTTTTTTTAGAGGAAGATGCGGAGGGGAATGTTTGGGTAGGAACTAGTCGCGGATTGGCATATTTCGATCGTGGTACTCGAAAATTTGTACGTCAGGAAATAGACGGTCAACCTTTGGTCGCTGCTTGTAGCCTCCTCATGCCGGAAGGAATCTATTTTTTAGGGAAGCAAGGTGTTTTTTGTTATTCCTATGCGGAAAAGAAAATGATCCGGTGTAAGTTCAAGGAAAGTCCGTTTGAATTTTCGCCTAATTATGTTTATTTGTATGACGAAAAAGAGAGGAAGGTCATACTGTCTTTTCTGGAAAAAGGGCTTTGGTGGTATTCGCTAGACACCGGAGATATGGAACGTGTGTCGTTTATCCCCAAAGGGAATATCCCCTCCATGTATATAGATTCATTCAAGAGAATATGGGTGGCTATCTATAATAAAGGTGTTTTTTGTTATGATCGAGAGGGGAGATTGCAGGAGCATTTGGAAACCCCGGAGAGATTGACTCATAATATCGTGCAAGATATGTGCGAGAAAGATGGCGAACTTTGGCTGGCGACGGACGGAGGTGGTATCAATATATATAATTACAAAAATAAGACCGTAAGAGCGATTATGCATCTTCCGGGCGATCGCCATTCGTTGCCGGTAAATTCTTTCGCCTGTCTGTATATTGATGATGAGGATAATGTTTGGGCGGGCAGTATCAGGGGAGGATTGATCGGCATCAAACCTGTTTTTATGACGACTTATCGGGATGCTCCTCCCGGGGCTTCTTACGGTTTGAGTTTTCAGTCGGTCACTTCCATGTATGAAGATCGTGATGGGAAAATCTGGATAGGAACGGATGGGGGAGGTCTTGATTTGTTTGATCCGCAAAAAGAGACTTTCCGGAAATATCCTCAGACTGCGGGGATGAAGGTGGTGTCTATCATGCCGTATAGCGATTCGGAATTGTTGTTATCTTTGTTTGGTGTAGGGCTTTATCATTTTAATAAAAATACAGGAGAATGCCGGGAGTTTTTGTTAAATTGGGGGCATGTGCGAAAGGATTTATTCTTACGAGGTAATTCGATTCGTTTATTTCCTTTAGACGAGGACTGTTTTTGTCTTTTATCCGATAATCATTTGTCTGTGTATAATCGGCGGAAACAACAATTTGAGTCTTTACCGGAAGATCTGTTACCGCAAAGTTTGCTTGCGCCCCGTTTCATACAAGGCGATTCTTGTTACATAAGTTCTTCCGCGGCTTTGTATGTGTTGGATATCCCGCATAAGCAACTGCGTCCGTTATTTGTGAGGAATGAGGATATCGGTACGATACTTGCGGTAAAACAAGATAAAGATAACCGTTTTTGGTTGGGGACATCTTCCGGCCTATATGTTTATGACCGTCTCTCGGAAAGATTGGACACGGTTGATCAGGATCGTTTTATTGGGGTAACGTCTCTTGCGTTTGATCGTTCTGATCGCCTTTGGATAAGTACTCATGAAGGGTTGTATGCGTATGTACCGGATGAGAAGCGTGTAATCGTTTTTGGGGAATCTGACGGTGTCTTTACACGTGAGTTTCTTCCGGAACCTGCTTTTGAGGCTTCTTCCGGTAATATTTATATTTCTGGGGTGGAAGGGCTGGTTAGGATACGGCCCGACTATGACATTCATGAGGAAGAGGATTTTTCTGTAAGCATGATTAATTTGGCTTTAGATGGGGCTCCGATTCATCCCGATGGTATATCCGGGGAACAGGCTATTTCCATTCCGTGGGATTATGTTTCTTTTGGGTTAAGTGTTATCGTGAAAGAGAAGGATTTGATGCGGAAGAAATTATTCCGTTTTTACATCAAGGGAGACCGTGAGGAGTTGTTGGAGACTTCAAGCCATGCATTTACATTTCCGGCGCTTTCTCCGGGCAACTATGAATTATGGGTTTCCTATAGCAAGAAGAATGGAGACTGGAGTGTTCCTTTGAGATTATTGACAGTAGATGTGGAGCCTCCTTTGTGGAGACGCGCTTGGTTCCTGATCGCGATGGGGGTGATTGTGTTTGCGGCAATTGGAGGGATGATCTGGTCTGCCATGCGACGCAAAGAACGGAAACTTGCTTGGGCTATGAAAGAACATGAACGAAAGTTTTATGAGGAAAAAGTCCGTTTCATGGTGAACATCAGCCATGAATTACGTACGCCGCTTACTTTGATTTATGCTCCGCTCAAACGTTTGCTGAAATCCGGAAAGGTGACGGATAAAGATGTATCCCGGCAATTGGATGGTTTGTTGTTGCAAACTTGCCGGATGCGGGAGATCGTCGATATGGTGCTCGATGCTCAGAAGTCTGATACGAACGGCGATGTTATGGATATTCGTTTTTACGATCTTAACGATTGGATACGATCGGTAACGGATGATTTTATCATTGAATTCGAAGCCCGTAGGATTTCTGTGCGGTTCCAGTTGGATGCTTCAGTAGAGAAAGTACCCTTTGATACTTCTAAATGCCGTGTCGTTTTATCTAATTTATTGATAAATGCGATGAAATTCAGCGATCCGGATACCTTATTGGTCATTGGTACGGAGCGTATGGATAAGAATGTGCGGGTTTTCCTTGCGGACCAGGGAATCGGATTGAGACATGTGGATATAAACCGTCTTTTTACCTGTTTTTACCAAGGTGAACACGACCGTAAAGGGAGTGGGATCGGGTTGGCTTATGCCCGGAAACTTATAGAGTTGCATGGCGGAAGTATAGGTGCTTACAATAATGAGGATGTAGGTGCCACTTTCTATTTCGACCTTCCTTTCACGCAAGCGTTTGTTTCCGCGGAACCGGATAGGGTTATCGATTTAAGCGTGAAGGGCGCTGACATGCCGGAAACAGATGTGTGCGGAGTACAGGTAGATACGGAGCTTGCTAAATATACATTGTTGGTGGTTGAAGATGAGATAGAGCTGCGTAACTACTTACTCAGTGTCTTGCAGGCAGAGTTTAAGGAGGTTTTTGTAGCCGGAGACGGGGAAGAGGCTTGGGAAATCTTGGGGCAATGTCAGCCGGATATTGTAATCAGTGATGTCATGATGCCTCGGACTGATGGTTTTGAGCTGTGTTACCGAATCAAGAACGACGTAGCGGTTAGCCATATTCCTGTGGTTCTATTGACCGCTAGGGTGGATCAAGCAAGTTCGGTAGAGGGGTATAAATCAGGGGCGGATATCTATTTGGCGAAGCCGTTTGATATAGATTCCTTGTTGGTGATTCTACGGAATATATTGAGACAGCGAGACCTACTTCGTGTGCGTTATCGTGAGTCCGGTTGTCTATTCTCTCCAAAAGAGGATGCGATAAGCAATGCGGACGAACAATTCATGTGTAAATTGAATACGTTGCTTCGGGAGAACTTGAGTAATCCGGATTTGAATGTGCCTTTTATCGCCTCTGCGATGGCGATGAGTAGAACGACGCTTTATAGCAAGTTCAGTCATTTGTCGGATGTCTCGGTTGGTGATTATGTGATTCGGTTTCGTATGGTCGAGGCTTCTCGGTTGCTTTCATCTCATAAGGATATGAGTATTCAGGAAGTAGCGGACCGTGTCGGTTTTTCCAGCGCTCGTTATTTTAGTACGGCTTTTAAACAAAGCTATGGGGTCACTCCAACCGAATATCGTCGAAATAATTAAGTGTTAGTTGCCGATCTCCAAAAACTGAAACCGGAATGTTGGACTATTTGAGAAAAGAGATTGGACTCCTTCATGATAGCGGTCAATTCAGTACTTCCCGTAATTATTTACGAACATTGAACAGCTTTTCCTCTTTTTTAGAGAATTGTGATATACCTCTCACCGCATTAGACTCCGATACGGCTTGCAAATATGAGAAATGGCTATGGGGAAGGAGAGTGAGTAAGAATAGTAGCTCATTTATATGAGAATCTTGCGTGCCGCTTGTAATAAAGCTGTACAAGAGCAACTTGTGGAGCAAGCTTTTCCTTTTCATGAGGTATATACCGGGATCGCCAAGACATCGAAACGTGCCGTTAGTGAAAAGACCATTTTGAAATTGCAGAGACTTGACCTGTCTTATTCATCGGCTTTGGCTCTCTCCCGGGATTTCTTTTTTTATCGGGTGGTTTTTTGATATCCATTTTACAGGGATTGATACTTAAAATCTTATATATTTTTTGCGAACCGGTCTTCTTTTTCTCCTTGGGGGAAGTAAGAAGGCCGGTTTCTTTATCGTCTATCCTTTATCGCTTTGAATGTCCTTTTCCCTTTTAGATAAAATGCCAGAATTAAACTGTCCCTCATAAGTTCCGGGATGGTGCTCAGTGTCCTTTTCTCCAGATTCTCTTTACGCTTAGGCGCATATTCCGGTTTTAACTTATGGTAGGCTTTGCGTGCTTCATATACAGCTTTCGCATTCGCCAAATGCCCTTCCAGCAGGAACTTCGCGGCGGCGATATAGTCTAGCCAAAAGCGGACACACATCACATGCTTTAGATCTTCTTCCCAGGAATTCTTGTAAAGCATCAATAAGCTGTTTCGGAAATTCAAGAAAGTCTTGCGGGGACTTTCCGCGTTCAAGGTGGCTCCACCGACATGGTAAACGATGGATTGTGGGACGCATACCAACCGATATCCCCGGGAACGTAAACGCCAGCACATATCGACTTCTTCTTGATGTGCGAAGAATCCGGCATCCAATCCCCCGACTTCCTTATACGTAGCCGTACGAACGAATAAGCAGGCTCCTGTCGCCCATAAGATATCGGCGGGAGTGTCGTATTGCCCCTCGTCCTTTTCCACGATATGCAAGATTCTCCCCCGACAAAATGGATAGCCGTATTTATCAATGTATCCTCCGGCCGCACCCGCGTACTCGAAGTATTCTTTATTTCGTTGAGCCCGTATTTTGGGTTGGACACAAGCGATTGACGGATCAGAGTCGAGAGTGGCAATCGGGGCATCTAACCAATTGGGAGTAACTTCTACATCGCTGTTTAATAAAACGCAATATTCATGGTCGAGCCTTTTGAGCGCTTGATTATATCCTTCGGCAAAACCATAATTCTGGTTGAAGGAGATAATGCCGACGGTCGGGAATTTTGCTTTCAACATCTCGATCGAGTCATCGGTAGAACCGTTATCTGCTACGATAACCTCCGCCCATTCCGGAGAGTTGGATACGACGGAAGGAAGGAACTCCTCCATTAGCTTTCTTCCGTTCCAGTTTAAGATGACAATCGCTACTTTTTTCATCCTTGTTGCTCGTGTTTATGTTTCCAACGTTTATGGGTCCATAGCCAGTAAGCCGGGTCACGCAAGATCATTTTCTCTAAAAGTCGTGCGTATCGCTCGGTGATGTAATTCTCCGGAGTCTCTTTTGGATTCTCCGTAATCAGCTTCATGTCTACGGTGTAATATCCTCTTTTTACCTTTTGGGTATCGAGGAAGATTACAGGCAGGTTCAGTTTGCGTGCGATACGCTCCGGACCGGTTAATATGGCTGTATCTTGATGAAGGAACTCGGTCCAATAATGCAGGTTCGCCTTGCTGGGTGTCTGGTCCGCCAAGAAGATGACGACTGATTTGGTTTTGTCTTGTTTTAACTTGATGATATCCCGTATCGTATCGTTTTTCTTGATGCCGAAAGAACCGAACTGTGTCCTGAGATCGGCGAATAGCTTATCAAAGGCCTTGTTGTTTAACGGACGGTATATCTGATAGATGCGTGAGTCCTCAAAGCGAGTGGTCGAGCCGGAAAACCATTCCCAGTTGCCATAATGCCCCATCGTGAGGATGAAGCAAGTATGGCCTTTCGCCATAAGTTGGTCAACCAATTCCGGGTTCCTCAGATAAGCACGCTGTTGTATCTCATCCAGAGAGATATGGGCTAGTTTAATCGTTTCTACGATATAATCGGCGAAATGATGATAGAACCGACGTTCTAATTGGCGTAATTCTGCCTTGGATTTATCCGGGAAAGAGGCGGTTATATTACGGCGCACTACTTTTACCCGGTATCCGGCTATCTTATAGATAAGGACATATAGGATGTCTGATAACACGTATAAAGCCCGCATGGGGAGTAAGGCGTGTACTTTTACCCAGCTATAAAGAAAGGCATATTGTATTTTATCCCACATCTCAGTTGACGGTTGATGATTGATTGTTGACTATTAATGCGGTGCGATCCTCATTCCAGCCGCCTAGTACGACTTTGCGGGTCTCATTGACCAAAGCGGCATCATAAGGGATTTCTACCTTTATATAGTTCTCGGTGAAACCGTGCATCTTGCCGTCTTTCTTGGTATGCTCGAATAAGACATTCGCTTCCTGTCCGATATGGGCCTCATAAAAGGCATGAAGTTTCTGGTCTGAGATATCCAAGAGTTGTTGACTGCGTGCGTGCTTGGTCTTCGGATCTACCACGTGATCGATCTTCAACGCTTGTGTTCCGGGTCGTTCCGAATAGCTGAACACATGAAGTTGGCTTATATCCAAACTGCCTATGAATTGGCGGGCCTCCTCGAAGTACTCGTCTGTCTCGCCACGGGTTCCAACGATTACGTCTACACCGATAAAAGCATGCGGCATTATTTCCTTGATCTTTTCGATCTTATGACGGAAGAGCGCGGTGTCGTAACGACGGCGCATTAATTGCAAGACAGCATCGCTACCGCTTTGTAAAGGGATATGGAAATGAGGTGCGAAACGTTTGCTATGGGCCACGAAATCTATGGCCTCGTCGGTAATCAGATTCGGCTCGATGGAAGAGATACGATAGCGTACGATTCCCTCTACCTCATCCAAAGCCCGGATTAAGTCGATAAAGGTCTCGTCGGTACTTTTGCCGAAATCCCCGATATTTACGCCTGTCAATACGATCTCCTTACCTCCTTTACGAGCGACTTCCTGCGCCTGTTCTACCATGCTGGCGATCGTCCCGTTCCGGCTTCTTCCGCGGGCGAAGGGTATGGTGCAATAAGAGCAATAATAATCGCATCCGTCTTGTACTTTCAAGAAATGACGTGTACGGTCATCGGCCGAGCAAGAAGGGGAGAAGGAACGTATATCCTTGCTTTGTGAGGCGATAACAGTTCCTCCGTGTTCTTTCTTCTCCAGGTTTTCCAGATATTGAAGGATCTCTAATTTCTGTTCGGCGCCAAGGACCAAGTCCACGCCTTCTATATGGGAGACTTCCTCCGGCTTCAACTGTGCGTAGCAACCGGTCACCACGATAAAGGCACCGGGGTGTTGCTTACCGATCCGGCGAATCGCTTGCCGGCACTTCTTATCGGCCAGTTCCGTAACGGAGCAAGTATTCACCACGCATATATCCGCTTTTTCCCCGGGGCGTACCTTGCGTACCCCTTGTTCGGCTAATAGCTTTCCAATGGTAGAGGTCTCCGCAAAATTTAGTTTGCAACCCAGCGTATAATAAGCGGCCTTTTTATTGTTAAATACGGTCTGATCTATCATTTTCGATTTAGTTAGAGTGCAAAGGTACTAATTAAGCCCGGATTAGTAAAGAGTTCGGATTGAGATGGACTTAAAAACTCTTTACTATTGCATAAATAGTTTTTCGGAAGCCTATCTATTCTTCTTTACTATTGGATATATTCTACAAACCACGTCGTGGTCTGTGCGATTCACGTCGTGGTCTGTATAAACCATGACGTGGTCTGTAAAGACCATGCCGTGAACGAAGGAATAGATACAGTCAAGCAACATTATTTATGAAGACTTGTTATCGAATAGTCCTTGCCGCGGCCTTGTTTTGTTTATTGTGCCGATAGAGGAAATACGGTAACTAGGGCTCCACTAAGATTAATACCGGATTGTTATCATTCTCGGGTTGCTCCCAATCGATTAGGTAACGGTTGTCGTTTGAGATGTATTTGGGAGTGAAATAGGCTTCTTCGGGAAGTTCAAATGAGTTTTCCGGGTATATGAGTTGCTAGGTCAATTGTTATACATTCCTCTGATTTCTCGCTTGTGCCGGTACAAGCGGTTAGTAATATCGCAAATATAATAAGCCATTTATTCATAAAAATATCTTTGTCCTAAAGTTAATAGGGCAAAGATATTTAATTTGTTTCGAAATATTCGTAATATTATGAAGGTTTTGTACTGTTATTTCCAATCCACTAAGGATGATTTAAAATAATTCCAATCGGCCTTTTCCCATAAGGGGGCTTGCGCGCCAAGTCTTACTTTATATTCGTCCCAATGTGTGTTCTCTACTTTGGACCAACCTTTTTCGGCGACACCAGCCAAACGGGGCATTAACAGGAATTGCAGATCTCTGAAATTGGTGATCGTCTCGCACCAGATAGCGGCTTCTATACCCGCTACATCTTTTTGAGGATTCTCTACAGTTGGGTTGAAGGTCATCGGGTCCCAGTCGTACATTTCTTGGATCGTTTGTTTCTCGTAGGCGGCCATACCTAAACGTTCTTGCTCTGCGGTCTGGGTTGAGTCTGCGCTTGGTTCCAGATATTTATGATCTAAATAGACATATCCGCTCGGCGAAAGGATCACTTTCGCTTTTTTAGATATACCAAGACCCGGATCTTTCGGCGCTTCTTTCATGAATTCGGCGAATAAGGCCATGACTTCTTTATATTCGGCAGGTATATTATTCTTTTTCTTAGGCGAATCATCGGCCTTTTGCTTCATATGGATCCAATGCTGGATAACGTCACCTTCCGAGATATCGGCACGGGCGGTTTCTTGCCAGCCGACCATTTTCTTTCCATTCTTCAATACGATTTCCCGTGTCTTATTTATAAAACGGACGAACTTATCATGGGGTAAGCCGATCGCCTCGTCGCCTCCGATATGAATGTAGTTTCCGGGTGCTAAAGCGGCTAGCTCCGCGATAACATCCTCCGTAAATTGCATCGCTTTCGGATCATCTACATCGAGGGCATTGAAGGCTTGGCCCGGGATGTTAACCTTGGTCTTGAATTTGACAGCGTTCTTAAAGTCCGGATAAGCGGCGAATACGGCAGCTGTATGCCCCGGGATATCTACTTCCGGGATGATCGTGATGAAGCGTTCTTTCGCGTAATTAACGAGATCCTTGAATTCCTCTTGCGTATAATAGCCTCCTTTTCTGCCGTTGTTGGGAAGTTGACCTCCTATTTCCGCTAGCTCGGGATATTTCTTGATCTCGATACGCCAACCTTGGTTATCGGAAAGATGCATATGCAGTACGTTCATCTTATATAAGGCGACCATATCGATCACTTGTTTCACTTCCTCGGGATCGAAGAAGCAACGAGATACATCGAAAGAGAGTCCGCGCCAAGCGAAACGAGGTGAATCCTTCACTTCCAGTAGCGGTAGATAAATCTTCTCGCCTCCGGGTTGTAGGTTACCACCCACGATTTGTTTCAAGGTAGTGATACCTCGATAGATACCTTCTAGGGTAGTGGCTTTGATGTAGATGTTTCTCTTTTGGATGGAGAGGGAGTAAGACTCATCTACGGGGACACTATCTTTCGGACTCAATCCATAAGCTTTTGGCAGGTCGGCGAACTCTTTCGGATCTGTCAACTCGAGGAAGATGATGCAATTCGATTCTTTGTCTGAGGCGGAAGCCAGCTTGATGCCGGACAACTTCTCTATCTCGTTGGATAGTAACTCGCCCATACCCTTTAAAGATTCGTCCGCATAACCGATCTCGATGCCGGGATGAATCGTGAATGTACCTTCGCCTACTGTCATTTGGGCCGGAGCGGGGATAATGCTTACGCTTCTTTCTCCAACATCTGGGGATGAACAGGCGATAAATGTAATAAAACTACAGAGGGTCAATGCCCATGCGAGAGTGATTCTTTTCATTCTTATTTTAAATTTATAGGTTATATCATGGCAAAAGTAAGGATTTGTTTTTACTTTTACGCGAATTTCACAAAAGTGTGCTATGATCAAAGAGAATTTCATTAAGATTTACGAGGAGAGTTTCAAGGAAAACTGGGCCTTGCCGGCATTAACGGATTACGGGAAAGGTAAGACCTTTACTTTCGGTGATGTGGCGACGGAGATCGCACGTATTCATCTTTTATTCCATGAGTGCCAAGTCCGTCGTGGAGACAAGATTGCGTTGATCGGTAAAGACAGCTCCCGTTGGTGCATCGCTTATATGGCGGTTGTTACTTATGGGGCGATTATCGTGCCTATTCTTCAGGACTTTAATCCGAATGATGTACATCATATTATTAACCACTCGGAATCTGTCTTTTTGTTTGTTAGCGACCGGATTTGGGATTCTTTGGAAGAAGATAAGATAGAAGAGGTTCGCGGTGTATTCTCTCTTTCTGATTATCGTTGCTTGCATCAACGGGATGGGGAGAATATCCAGAAGTTGATGAAATCGCTGGATGAGAAGATGACCGAGAAATATCCGGATGGCTTCACCCAAGAGGATATCAAATACGCAGAGCTGGATAATGATAAGGTGGTGGAGATCAACTATACATCGGGTACGACCGGATTTAGCAAAGGGGTTATGTTGACGGGAAATAATTTAGCCGGAAACGTGACGTATGCCCGGACACTGGATCTATTGTTCCGGGGTGAACGTGAGTTATGTTTCCTGCCTCTGGCCCATGCCTATAGTTGCGCTTTCAATTTATTGGTACCCATGGCATTCGGTGTGCATGTCTATTTATTAGGTAAGGTGCCGTCTCCTAAAATCTTATTAAAGGCATTCGAAGAGGTGAAGCCGAACTTGATCTTGATGGTTCCCCTGATTTTGGAGAAGATCTATAAGAAGATGATCCTTCCTCAGTTGAATAAGCGAACCTTGAAGTTGGCCTTGAATATCCCACTATTGGATTCACGTATCTATGCGCAGATCCGCAAACATTTGGTGGATGCCTTGGGAGGACGTTTCCGTGAAGTGATCGTGGGGGGCGCCGCCATGAATCAAGAAGTAACGGATTTCTTGTATAAGATCAAATTCCCGTTCACGATCGGTTATGGTATGACGGAATGTGGCCCGTTGATCAGTTATGACCATAATAATGAGTATGTGCCCGGTTCTTGCGGACAGATCTTGAAAGGGATCATGAAAGTCCGTATCGATTCGGAAGACCCTTATAATAAGGTAGGCGAGATTCAAGTATCGGGCGAGAACGTAATGAAAGGCTATTATAAGAATGATGAGGCAACCCAAAATGTCTTCACGGAAGATGGCTGGCTAAGGACGGGTGATTTGGGTACGATCGATCATGACAACCGTATTTTTATACGTGGACGTAGCAAGACGATGATCTTGGGCGCTAGCGGACAAAATATTTATCCGGAAGAGATTGAATCCAAATTGAACAATTTGCCATTCGTGATGGAGAGTTTGGTCGTGGAGAAAAACGGGAAATTGATCGGAATGGTGTATCCGGATTACGATACGGTGGATAGTACGGGTATCTCGCATACGGATCTTCCAGTTATCATGGAACAAAATAGGATAGAGTTGAACAAGCTCCTGGCTCCTTACGAAACGATCTCGGAGATACAATTGTATCCGACAGAATTCGAGAAAACACCGAAGAAAAGCATTAAGCGTTACCTGTACAGTAATTATTGATAAATAAATAGAAAGCAAACGCAGCTAATATTCAGCATATTGTAAAAGCGGTAGAAAATAATTCAAAAAAAAACGTCTTATGTTGTACAACATATATGATTAATACATACATTTGCATCGTTTTACAACAACAAGATATTATAGACCGTTTAAATTAAGAACAAAATGAAAAAGTTAGTTGCATTTGCTGCTGTTATCGCAGCTGTATCATTCGCATCTTGTGGCAACAAATCTGCTGAATCTACCGAATCTGTTGCTGAAACAGAAGAGGCTACTGTAGTTGAGGAAGCTCCTGTAGTAGAAGAGGATGCTGCCACTACTGATTCTGTAGCTGTCGAGGTTACTGACTCTGTTGCCGTAGAAGCTGCTCCTGCTGAATAATAATCAGTAAACGAGTTTTGAGGACAGTCTGTATGCGTTGAACATACAGACTTTTTTTGTTTATAAACCATAGATAATGATATGAGACAAATTTTACTTCTTCCATTGGCCGCTCTATTGGCTATGCCGGTATTCTCGCAGACTCCTGCCGATACGACGCTTACGATCCGGAATATAGAGATTCAGGGTACCCGTTTCGCCGGGTTGAGCGAGAGGGGCGGGATGAAAATCTTGCGGGTAGATAATAACTTGAGTAGCGTTACCAATACGGCGGCGGATGCTTTTCGCCAATTGCCTTCTGTCATAACCGATATGGAAGGAGCCGTTACATACAGGGGCTCCGGTAATGTCGGGATGCTTATCGATGGAGTTCCTTACGGTTTGCTGGAAGAATATAGCGGTGACGTGCTGATCCAACTTCCCGCCCTGTTCTTTAACCAGATCTCATTAGGTGCGTTTCCTCCGATTAATGCGGTGCCGGATGGTGATGTGGGCATACTCAATCTGGTGCCTCGTATGTATGGAACGGGAGATTCCCCTCTATATGTTACGCTTGGGGCGGGATGGAATGAGCGATATAACGCGGGAGCGGTATTGAATTTGCATCCCGGAAAATTCCATATCAACGCGAAATACAATTATAGGAGGGAATACCGGGAACGATCTTTCAGCAAATCGACCGCGACCGCTAAAAACCGGACGGAGATGAATAATAATGCCACGGCTCGTCCGGACGTACATGTGGCGGATATGAAAGTAGACTATGATCTTTCCGCGAAAGACCGGATCACCGTGCATGGCCTGTATCATTTGATGGATTATAGCCGGTATGGACGCATTAACAACCGGGTATTCAACCCGAAAGGGGAGCAAATGAAGTACGTGATCCGTAACCGGTATAACGACCAGCGCCAGGAAGCTTATGCCGCCGAAGCGTATTGGAACCATGAGATTTCGGAGAATCAAGGTTTTTATACCGTATTCAACTATAATAATTTCTCGTATGATGAGGATAATGATTTCAAGAATGAGAATCCTCAAAACGGGAATATCGTCTCGGAGGATAACCAATCTATCGACCATACGAAACATAATTATTTCTGGGGATTTGGATATGGGCAGGAGATCGATGGTTGGGATTTCAAGCTTGGTTATATAGGTCGTGCGCGAAACGAGGATTATATAACAACAGCTTCGGACAAGAAAGACGGGAGTTTTGTGTTGAATGAATCGAAGTCTTATAATTATGATTTCAACCGGTACTTAAATTTGATTTATGCTACGGTAATAAAGAGCTGGGGAAACCTGAATGTTGATTTGGGGGTACAGGCGGAGTTCAGCCATACCCGAATGAATGATCCGAGTCCGGCTTGGGGTGGTTCTGCTTATCAATGGGAGGAGATTGAGAATTCTCGTTTTCATTTATATCCTCGTGCCCGCTTTACTTATGAGGTGAATAAAAATAGTAAGTTGAGTCTGAGCTATCAACAGCGTGTGATTCGCCCGACAGGAGCTTATTTATGTTCTGCCCTCAATAGTAGTGACGCTACGCACATCATTCAAGGTAATCCAGACTTAAAAGATGAGTTTATCCATTTGGTAGAATTGGGATATCAGTTTTCGGCTCCCCGTTTTCGTTTGACTCCGGCTATTTATTACCGGAATCGTACGAATCGTATCATGGAGATCGCTAGCCAAGTAAATGACGAGACGGTTTGGAAGAAAGAGAATATCGGACATAGCCAAGCAGTCGGAGCCGACTTGTCCGGTAGCTGGAATCCGGTACGTATCTTGACGGTCGGTTTCTCCGGGGATATCTATCGGGACGAGATCGATGGGCGTACGATAGGCTATGACGAGAAGAAATCCTTGGTTTGCTGGGATGTTAAGGGGAATGTAAACGTAAGTATTACGCCGACTACGGATTTTCAGGTAGACGGCTTCTACGTTTCCGACCAGCTTACGCCTCAAGGTAAGATCAAAGGTCGTTATAGCGTAAATGCCGGTCTCTCTCAATATTTCCTCAATCGTAAATTATGCGCGAACTTAAGTATCAACAATATATTCGATAGTTTAGAAGAAACAACGATTATTGATGCCCCGAACTTAGAAATGACGCAAAAGCGCAATCGTGATGCCCGGGTAGCTTGGCTTACGTTGACTTATCGTTTATAAAGTAGGTTCCGTGCCCTGTGTTCCATCTTGTTTGTGCTTTTGGATGAACAAGATGAAACGCATGGAACGGTCGTACGTGAAATAATTCCAGATCCAGTCGATCAGTACAATTAGCTTATTCTTGATTCCTAAGATGGAGCGTAAATGTACGAGCATCCAAACCAACCATGCCGTAAATCCATGTAATTTCACCTTATTTAAATCGGCAACCGCTTTATTCCTGCCGACAGTAGCTAAAGTTCCCAAATTCTTATAATGGAAAGGTCTCGGTTTTTTAAGAGCCTCGATCCGTTGTAGATTTTCGGCTAATAACTCACCTTGCTGAATCGCTACCTGAGCGACTTGCGGATGTCCGTTCGGGTAATCCGTTTCTGCCATCCAGCAGACATCTCCTATGGCGAATATATTGGATAAGCCTTTTACTTGATTACATTCATTGACGATAATCCGTTCCCCCCGGGTTAAGAGTTCTCCTTCGATATGATCGAAATGCACCGCTTTCACACCACTTACCCAAAGTAAGGTTCTAGTGGGTATGGTTTGTCCGTCATCTAAGAAAACGTTCCCATCCTTATAGTCCACGACACGCTTCTGAAGAATGATGTTAACGCCCATATCCTCAAGGAAGCGTTTAGCGTTGGAGGAGGCTTCCGGAGACATGGCCCCTAGTAATTTAGGGGACCCTTCTATCAGATAGATATTCATATGAAAGTTTCCTAGATCCGGATAGTCTTTCGGCAAAACAAACCGTTTCATCTCGGATAAGGCGCCGGATACTTCTACGCCTGTAGCCCCTCCACCTACAACAACTATATTTAGCAAAGCTTGCTTCTCGTCCGGGTCCGTACAAGTAGTCGCTTTCTCTAAATTAATTAATAAGGTGTCTCGTAAAGCTAACGCCTCTTCTACCGTTTTCATGGGTAGAGACTGTTCCTCGATCGTTTTGTTTCCAAAGAAGTTGGTGATAGTTCCAGCGGCGATTACAAGATAATCATATTCCAATTCGCCGATGGAGGTTTGAATGGTATGCCCTTTCGGATTGACGCCATAGACCTCTGCCAACCGGAAGTAAAAGTTCTTTCTCTTCTGGAATATCTTTCGATATGGAAAGGATATTTCATTATATTCTAAGCCGGAGGACGCTACTTGATAAAGCAGGGGAGGAAACTGGTGATAGTTGTTCTTGTCGATTAAGACTACTTGAAACTTGCTCTTTTTCAATTTCTCAGCTAGTTTTAACCCTCCAAATCCGCCCCCGATAATTACGACCCGCTTTTTGTCTGTGTAAGGAATGTTGAAGCCCATGATCTAAACGCTTTTCCTATATAAACATAGAAAGAAGCGAATTGGTTCTTCCTTTAATTATTAATGTATGTAAGCGGATTGAGGCTTTATTTACAGGAAGGTTTATCGTGTTTCGGGGAAATACGTTTCTTTACCTTCCGCTTCAATCGCAAAAACTGCAATATGGAAAGTATACGCATCAAGATTATGAATAAGATAACCCCTAGCAAAATATAGCAAATTATCGGCGATGTCATTTTACCCTCTTCTTCACAAATTTTATCCCAGTCTTTAATACCGAAAGCTTTTTTAAACTTCATCCGAAAGGAATTTACTCCGTAACCTATCATTTGAGCTAGATCTGTTACTGTTTTAGCTTTTATATAATTCTCGGCGATGAGTCTCTGATCTTAGAAAGATCATATACTGTTCACCGATTGTTTTCTTTTCTTCTTTAGTGGAATATATAGTTATGGATCCGCTTAAGATAAAAATAATCATATCGCTGGATAAACCAGATATGGTCTGTATACAAACTATCATTTTTTGTATACATTATGATATGAATGAAAAATAAATAGGAATCAGAGGAGGTCTCTGATTCCTTGTAAAATAAGATCTTCCATTTTTTTATAGGAAGAATTAAGTTTACTAATACTTTAGGAGGGTAATTTCTATTATTACAATAGAATGAAATAAAAACTAAATACGTCTTACAAATGAAAATAAGACATTACGTGTGAACAAGCTTGAATATTATAACGTATTGTATTTTATTTTCTAAGTCGTTTTATTTATCCGTGCGGAATGGAAGCATCGGTAATCCTTGTACGTTTTGCATGTTGCCAATTTGGAAATTCCGGAAACCATAACGAGCGGCTATTGGGGCTTTTACACCCGGAGCTGAGATAATAACGGTTTTTTTGTTAGCGTCTATAGTTGCGTTAGCCTTGTGGAAACGCATGTCTTTTCCGGCTATCTCGAAGCCTATGATCCCGTTATCTCGATTGAAGCCATCTTCCGCATTCTTGAAAAAAAGAATGATTTTATCTTTATCGATTTCCATATGATCGTATTGGGGGCCCTCACAAGCGATGGTTGTATAGCCATAGGTTTTGTTTAGAGCCATATAACAAAGACGCTCACCGATCTTTTGTTTTTCTTTGGGGTGTATTTGCCGTTTCTCGTAATCCTGTACCAGATCGTTCGTGGAAACAATACCGCTATTGGGGATCAACCGGGTAGCTTTGTATTGCTCTTCACGAAGGTATGCGGCTTGGTCTCCTTCTCCATATTCGTAAGGGGCGATTTCTACCAGATAGAAAGGTAATTCTTCTTGTCCCCATAATCCTCTCCAATGTTCTACCATTGTCGCTAGGCGTTTAGCGTAGTCCGGGTGTCCGACATTTGACTCTCCTTGATACCATAGGAAACCTCTGACCGTATATTTGCTAGCTGGTTTCAGCATTCCGTTATACATGATCATGGGTTGTAGCATCGGATGGATTTTCTCATCGTTACCCGCTAAGGATAGATCGATATCGCTATAATTCCGCAGGATGTCTTTGGGCAACCAACCTTCAACCGTGGAACCGCCCCAGCTACAATTGATGATACCTACCGGGACATTCAATACCTCGGTCAATAGGGTCGCGAAGAAATAGGCGGTAGCTCCGAACTCCGGGGCGTTTCGCGGATCACATACTTTCCATTCGCCACCTACCGGATAATCTTTCGGTTCCAAGGCTCCGACCCGTTGAATCGTAGCGTAACGGATCGAGTTCTTATATTTCCCGGATGTAGCGATAGCGTGGTTACCTCCCTCAATAGGGCAGTGCCAGAAACCTCTTAATGGCATTTCCATATTGGATTGGCCGGAACCGAACCATACCTCGCCGATCAGAAGATCATGCAAGACAATCTTGTCTTGTCCATTCTCTAATGTTAACTGTTGCTTTTCGAAACTGGCCGAGGGCGTCTGAACCCAGATTTCCCATCTGCCTTGATCGTTTACTTGGGCCGTATATTCCGTATTGTCCCAAGAACTACGGACTTTCAGGCTTGAATTTGGGGTTGCATTTCCCCAGAGCCGTACTTTAGTGGCTTGTTGGAGTACCATGTTGTCGCCTACCAAAGTTGGCAGCTTGATCTCGGCCCGGAGGTTCACTAAACCGAGAAGGAGGCCGATCGCCATCCAATAGAATTTGTTCATATCGCTTGTTTTTTTGATGTCGGAAACTTCCGACGGTTGTTAATCTGATAAAAAAGAGCCGGCAGGCGGTCTGCCGGACGGTTATTCGCCGGCAAGTCGTTCGATAATCTCCATACACATCCGTCCGTTGTGATAGGGACATTTCCAGAAACCGGCCTTGTCATCCTCGCGATTGATCTCGTGATCGAGCGATACGCTCCAATGCCATTCCCCTTGTTCCTTGTCGATCAAATAACGCTGAATGAATTTCCAGCATGTATAGGCTGTGCCTAAGGCAGGCTCATCTCCGAAATGTTGATACAAGTTGAAATGACCCACTACATTCTCGGCTTGCACCCACCAATGCAGGTCCGTGTCGGCTTTCTTCTCATTCGGGTGATACTCGTAAATGAGGCTACCGTTCGCTAATAACCCGTCTTCGGCCGCTATCGCTATCTTTTGAACCAAAGGCTCTACTTTCTGAAGGATCTCGTTGTCTCCTAATTCGATAGCGGCCTCATGCAGTAACCAAGATGCCTCTATATCATGACCGTAGGAGATGATACGGTATTTGCTTTCCCAATCCTCGTTGAAAAAGAGGTTTAAATGATAGGTACGGTGATCCAAAATCTTGTCGGTGAAAATCAGGATCAAGTTTCGGAGTTGTTTTTTGAGGTGCTCGTCTTTCCATACCCGGTACAAGTTGGTATAAGGTTCGAGGATATGCAGGTGGGTATTCATTGTTTTTTTCTCATTCTCATCCTTGTCGCTGAGTCGCATATCCTCTATCAGTTTCCAGTCTTTCGTAAAGGCTTCCATATAACCGTTCTTTTCCGGGTCGAAACTATATTGTTCGATTGCCTTGAAGAGACGGATCGCATAATCTAACGCTTCTTTATCTCCGGTAGCCCGGTTGTACTCGCTTAATCCGTAGATAGCGAATCCTAAGGCGTAGATTTGCTTCTTGGTTTGCGCGGGTTGACCGGTATAGTCTAATTCCCAGTAAATACCCTCGAATTCTTGGTCGTAGAATTTATCGATAAGGTAACGTTTGGCACGGGTCGCCGTTTCCAGATATTCCGGCTTTCGTAATAAACGGTATGCGGCGGAGAATGTCCATAGGATACGGGCGTTCAAGATGGCGCCTTTAGGGGCATGTACGACTCGTTGGCCGTTTCCTGTGATTTGCCCATGGAAACCACCATACTCACTATCAATCATTCGGTTCATCCAAAAGGGGAGGATATTGTTCTCTAGCTCCCATTGAACCTCGTTTTGTAAATCTTCGGTGATTTTATTCATTTGTTTCTTTTCTTTTGGTTTCTAATGTTGCGGTGATTTCCTTCATCTTTGTCTCGCTAAGCGGATAGAAAGCGATAAATACAACGGACAGGATCGTACCTACGGCCGGTAAGAAACTGAGGAACATCTTGATTCCGCTAATCGTTTCCTCGCTTTGTACGGTATTGGCCTGAAATCCGAAGAAAGCGAGCAGCCAGCCTGTGATAGCCGTGCCGATCGCCCATCCGAATTTCTGGCTCATAGACGAGGAACTGAAGATCAATCCTGTGGCACGGTTCCCGGTTTTTAGTTCTGAGTAATCCGTGCAATCGGCGTACATGGACCAAAGTAAGGGGAAAATACTACCGGCGCAAATACTGATGAACACTTGGAACGTGAATATCAGGGCTAGATCCGTCTTGTCGAGCCAGAAAAAGAGGATGCTTAAAACCGAGGCGATCAGCATGGAGCCCATATAGGTTCTTTTCTTTCCGATCCGATTGCTTAATGGGGCGGCCAAGATCACGCCGACAATATTGGCTGCCTGTCCTACCGCCAGATATAATCCGCTTAGGACAAAGGAGACTCCGAAAAGAGATACATTGGCATAGGCTTCCTCAACGATAAAGTATTTGAAATAATATACGGTAGCCCCGTCACGGATGGAATTGAAAACCAGAGCGGAGACACCGGCTCCCAATAATATCCACCAAGGCCTGTTGTGTAATAGGTCTTTCAAGTCGTCTTTTAATGAGCCTTGTTGCTCCTTAATCGGTTTTACCCGTTCTTTTGTCCATGCGAAACATCCATAAAAGAGAATGGCGCACAGGATAGCGATAACTACGACCGCTAGGGTCCATCCATGTTGTTGATCCGCCAATTCATCGCTATTTCCGCTAAAGAAACGCACCATCGGCATGAATAGCAACAGGGCTATAAAACTGCCGATATAGGCGAATACCATGCGGTACGTAGAAAGGGTATTACGATCTTGCGGCAATGGGCTCATTACTCCAAGCAAGGATGCGTAAGGCACGTTTATGGCGGAGTACACCATCATCATCAAGGAATAGGTGATATAGGCATAGATCAAATTACCTGTTTGTCCGAAAGAAGGAGTCGTGAAAGTGAGCACTCCGATAGCGGCGAACGGGATCGTCAGCCAAAGCAAATAAGGGCGAAATTTTCCCCAGCGTGTTTGCGTACGATCCGCCGCGACGCCGACAATCGGGTCAAAGACCGAGTCCCATATACGAGTTATCAAGAACATCGTACCTACGGCTGCTGCCGGTAATCCGAATACGTCCGTATAGAAAATCATCAAGTAAGCGCCAAACAGTTTCCAGAACATGGACGATGCCATGTCCCCGAAACCGTAGCCTATCTTCTCTGTTAGTTTAATCATATGAGTGGTTTTGTAGGTTATTTCAGGAGTGGAAGATTTCGATCGATCAGCTTTTTCAGCGTCTCGACAGATGCGGTCGTAGTCAGCCCGTCGGCCGGAGTGTTCATGCAGTAATCTACCAATTTATCGATTGTGGATACAGCCACGTGCATACGGGTATCGGAGGATGCGTAGTAAATATATACGGTTCCATCCTCATCCGCGATCCATCCGTTAGAGAATAAAACGTTGGATACATCGCCGATCCGTTCCTCATTTTCCGGAGCCATGAAATAGCCGGCGGGTGTGGCGATAGGTCTCGTGGGATCTTCCAACGCGGTCATATACATATAAAGCACGTAACGTAATCCGGCGGCGCATCCCCGTACGCCATGGGCGAGATGTAACCAGCCTCTCGGTGTTTTGATCGGGTGGGGGCCTTCGCCATTTTTCACTTCCTTTATCGTATGGTAGTGACGTTGGTCGATGATGGTTTCTTCCTTGACTTCGGCGTGCGTGATATCATCAATCAAGGCCCATCCGATACCACCGCCACTTCCCGCGTCGATAAATCCGTCTTGGGGGCGGGTGTAAAGGGCATATTTACCATTTACGAATTCCGGGTGTAATACGACGTTACGTTGTTGGCTCTTGGTCTTTAAATCCGGGAGACGTTCCCAGTTTTTCAAGTCTTTTGTCCGGGCGATAGCTGCCGTGGCGGTTGCCGAGGATAGATCTCCGGGAGCTGCGTTCGGGTCATGGCGCTCGGCGCAAAAGATTCCGTAAACCCAGCCGTCTTCATGAGCGGTTAGGCGCATGTCGTAAATATTCGTGGCCGGGACAAGATCGTCCGGCATGGTTACCGGGTAATCCCAAAAGCGGAAATTGTCTACTCCGTTCGGGCTTTCGGCTACGGCGAAGAAGGATTTACGGTCGCTTCCTTCTACACGTACCATTAATATATATTTACCATTCCATTTGATCGCGCCGGAGTTCATGGTTGCGTTCATGCCGATGCGTTCCATCAAGTAGGGGTTTGTCTTTTCATTTAAGTCATATCTCCAGAAGATCGGGGTATGCGCGGCTGTCAGTACAGGGTGTTGATAACGGGTGAAGATTCCGTTTCCGTCTTCTAAAGGGATATTTTTCCGGCTTAACAAGGTTTCGTGTTTAACGAAGAGTTCGTTTACTTTTTCTTGAAATTGTTCCATGATGTTTTTGCTTTAAATGATATTATCAGATGGTGGGAGACGGGGCACGCCCCGTCTCTACAACTGGATATGACGTGATTTATCTGGTTATGTATGATGTTATTTATATAGGTTGATATCGGAGGCGAACAATGTTTTCGGATTTTCAAAGAACTTCTTGAAATCCTCGGCAGAGGCTTGTCCGGGATAAGGACCAAAGAAGTGAGTGACTTTTTCACGGGCGTTTCTCCATACCAATACATAAGCGACCGGATATTTCTCCATGGCAGGCAGCAGGGTTCCCGTCCACCATGTGGAGTCTGGTACCCCTTCGTAGCCGGTCTCCGTGATCGCTATGATCTTATGGTTGGCTTTGCCTATGCTCTCTATTACGGAAAGACTGGTATCCATGCTTTTCAAGAAGAAATCCTTATCTTCCCGTTGGTAAGCGTCGAAGCCTAGGACGTCGATCAAGTCATGTCCGGGGTAACGTTCCAGATAAGACGCTTGATCCTGCGGCTCTGTACCTGTGGAATAAGCGTATACGATCTGGTCTGTTGCTCCGTGAGCGTTTAGATAATCGGCGGTCATTCGCCATAGCGCCTTGTATTCATCCGTGGTACATAAATTCTGTCCCCACCAGAACCAACTTCCGGTGTGTTCGTGCCAAGGACGGAATAGGACGGGAATCTTGGTGCCATCGCTTGTTTTCAAGGAAAGGATGAAATCATTCACTTTGCCTAGCCAACTTTGGAATTTCTCATAGTTCTCCCCTTCCGGAAGGATCGATTTCACGACAGCATGGTCTGATACGTCCCAAGCGTCCCCTCCGGTTTTAGGGTTACGGGGATGCCAACTTAAAGATACCAAGCCTCCCCGGTTATATTGGTTGATGATTTCCTTGCGTATTTTCTCGAAAGGTACTTTATCAAGGCTTTTATCTCCCCCGAGTTCGATCTCTCCAAGATCAAAGCTGATAACGGCCGGATAATCGCCGCATACTTTTTGCACGTCTGAGCTTCCTTCGTCAAATTCCCATCCGATCCCATAAACCGTATCATCGTGGTGTCCGAACATGATTCCTTTTTGTGGAATCGCACGTAGGTTCTCTATTAAACGTTCTCTCGGCGAAACCTGTTCGCTTGTCGGCTCTAGTCCTTTCTTCGACGGTGAACAGGCGATTAATGCCCCTAGGCATAACATGGTAATTAATTTTGTGTTCTTCATGATAACTGTCTTTCTTTATGAACGCGAATGTAAGAGGTATCGGGCAGACAATCTAGTATTATTTTATCGGATAGTGGTATTATTTTTATTTCTTAGCTTGTACCTGTATACGTTCTTTCGAGGTTATCTTCTTCTCAAATACCCTTGTGTCGATCTTGATAGGCTCGCTCGTGAAATCCGGGACATTATAGGAATATACAGAGCGATCGTAATAGGTTTCCGGATCTTCCTGGGGAAGGAGAAAGGGCTTGCTTATTTTGCCATTCTCATCCATGCTTGCCAAATAAAGGCGGGTATAAAGGCCGTCACCCCGGCGGCTACTGAAGACAAACCAGCGGGAGTTGCTACTCCAGTTGTGAAAGCTTTCGGTATCATCGCTATTTACTTCGGATAGCTTGCGGAGGTCTCCGCTTATCAAGTCCAGCAACCATAGATCCGCCTCTTTATGCCAGATCGAAAAGTTTCCGTAATCGGATAAGGTGAACATAATATATTTGCCGTCATAGGAAGGACGGGGGAAAGATACGCTTTTCCCTAAAGCCTCAGCGTTCACCAATGTATCGATACGGCTCCCGAATGTACCGGCAGAGGGATCAAAATCGATACTACATAAATTATATCTTATCTCTTTATATTCTTCGGGAATCTTTTTAGCCTCGGCGGAACAAAAGTAAAGCGTACGACCATCCGGGGAGAATGCGGGGAAGGTCTCGAACCTGTCTTTCTTTTGCAAAGAATCGCAAAGAAGTAGACGATGATCTGCCGGATGATAAACGACTACATCAGATTCCAAATCCAAGACTTCTACCCGCTCGTCCTTAACCGTATGGAACGATTGCCGGGTGTTGTTCGTGGAATACGCTATATATTCGCCTCCGGGATGCCAATAGGGATAGACACAGGCGGCGATTGTCTGGTCTGTTTTCGTGTTGAGGTATTCATCCTTATTGCCGGTTCTCATAAAAGTGGCTCCATGCGTTCCTCGGATGTGAAGACTGAAATGGCTCGGGTCCGTACGGTTGAAGGAGTGGCAGTTTACGCACATACCTTTGACCAGCGTGTTTTCCACCAAAGGTCTTTCTTTATGAGACGATAGATCACGCTCATAAATACCCATACGGCTGTAGACTTCATAACCGGGAGCGATCTTTCGGTATACCAAGCCGTAATCGATCGGGTAGGGGCTGATGTACATGGGGAAGGGTTTGTAAGTACTCCATTTACCCTTTTGCTTGATACTGACAGTAAAGAGTAAACTATCGCCTTGATTGGAGGTGAGCAGTTGCTTCCACTCTTTTTCCGGGAAATTGACATGCTTCGCGTTTATATGTACCTCTTTGCCCTGGCACCCTTTTACGATAACATCTATCCGCTCATAGGAGGTATCCGTATAAGAGAAATTCATTGGAGCTATCGTGGCGGGAACTGTTACCCCGATATAATCCGGATAGATGGACGGGTATTTCTCTATTTGTTCGGGAGATACCACCGAATCCCCACAAGCGGTAAATAACGCTATACATATACTATATAATAAGATAAGCTTTCTCATGGCCGTTTATTTTCTGAATAATAAATAATACCAAAATGTCTTCTCGTATTTCGGGCGAAGGATAGGCTCGGAGTCTTTCTGCGTCATATAAACACGGGCGAACTCGCTTACCCCTTCCAATACGTTGCGGGAGATGCTCCAAGGAAGACCTTGGAAATTAGGATGCTGCTGTGTCCAAATGAAAATCAATGCCTCTTGATAAGAGATGGGTATGTGATTATAGCCAAGATCTTTTCCCAGCGGATAATATTTCATGAAACGTTCTAGGTCCTTCTTTTGCAAGACATAGGCTAACATATACTCGAAAGCCATCCGGTTACTTTTGTTATGTTGCAGCAATAAGCCTAGCATGACATCCATTTCCATGTCGCTGAACAAGAAATCTTCCGTATATCGGGCTTTTCTCAACCATCCCCATTCGGGATGCTTCTCTATCTTTTCATCGTTATTTAGATAGCTCATGGCGTTGGTCGCCCATTTCTTATAGAACAAGGTATGCTGCAAAGCCCGCAGGTATTTGGCGGCGACTGCGTATTGTCCATTGATCAAGTTGGTCTCGGCCAGACGCATATAGGCACGTCCGCTTTTCTTATAGTCGGGGATAGCCTCCATCGCCTCGAACATATAGCGTTGTGAGGAGTTGATCATTCCCAGATGATAGAATATCTCGCTGGTTGGGAGCGGTGAGGTAAAATCTCTTTGGAAGGTCGGGATCAATCCTTCCGTTCCATTCTGGTAGAAATGGAACATGCGATCCCCTAATTGTCCGGTCTTGGCGAGAGCCAGATTTAAGCAGGTCACGGAGAAGGGGGAATTTGGTTCTTTGTTTTCCGCCGCTTTGATAATCTTGTACCATTGTTTCATGCGGGTGAGGTAGTCGTATTTCATGGCCTCTTCCTTATCCGGATTGCTGGCGGCATAGATCCATGTGCCACCACCGATAAGGAGCAGGGTGGAGATAATACCCATCCATGCCTTAGTGCCCTTTACGGGTGGGGGAAGTAAAGCAAGTGCCCCGGGGGTTATGGCAACGGTAGCAATAACAAGTAACAGGGTGTTGGGAACGATCATGGGGAAACGATAATAATCGATGCCGGTCATGAGGCTAAGCAATGGATATTGCGTGAGGTTTTGTGCCAATAGGGGGCATAGGATTCCAAGCAAGATGTAGATAGGAATCCAAATATAAGATTTGTTGTATGTGGCTGGCACGGATTTGATGCAATGCCCGATTATTACTCCGATCACGAAGATGAAATAGGCCCCACCACCTACCACCCAGTAGAGCACTGGCATCATTAGGAGCGTATAGATAATTCGTCCCCATGAATGAGCGGTTTTTCGCTGGATGACTAGAGCGAAGAGGGCGAGAGTTATGGAGACGGGGAATGCCAGCAGGGCATTCTCATCACATAAAAATACCCAGAGCAGGATGGAAGGGAGAAAGCTGAGCGGATACCAAAAGTCGGAAGCCCCCATTTGTTTGGCCAGCCAGTTTATTTGCCGTTGGATAAGCACGAGAACGATCGCCAAGATCGTAGCCCCTGCCCAAGCGAAATAATAGAACTGCGTCAGGAACTCCGCTATATATTCAGCGATGCCTCCGGGATGGAGACATTTGTCGATTCCATATTCCGGCGTGAACAGGAATAACTGGAATTGCTCGTGGTAATGTAAATGATGAGGATAATAAAGTCCCCAAAACAGGCAAATCGCACAGCCGAATAATAAGGAGGCGATTCCTCTTATGTATCTATATTTACGTGCATTTTCCATGATTCTATTATTTAAAAGTCTCAGCTTCCTCGTCGTAGTAGATCTCTTGTACATCTTCAGCGTCGAAAGGAAGCTCGCTAGTGGATAATTCAGGTATATTATAAGATTTCAACGTGATATCGTAATGTTCCGGATCCTCTTGCGGGAGTACGAACGGTTTATAGGCTTTTCCCGTACTATCCACGTAAGAGAAATAAGGCTTTCCGTATAGTCCGTCATCCCGCTTACTGGCAAAGACAAACCAATGGCTGTTAGAGGACCAGCTATGGTAGGTATCCGATTTATCGGAGTTGACGGCAGGTAAGGTATCTATCTTCCCGGTCTGGAGGTTCATCATATGCAGGTCTGTTTCTCGGTGCCAGATCGGGAAGGTTCCATAATCGGCTACCGTGAAAAGCAGGTATTTACCGTCGGGCGATATCTTGGGATGGCAGGCGGAGCCATTATGCTTCTGGGCATCCCATACGGTTTCGATCTGTCGGCCCCATTCTTTGGTATCTTTATGGAAAGATATGCGGCATAGGGAATATTTTAGGTTATGGATACTATCGGGCAACGGCTGGATGGGAGCGGAGCAATAATAGATCCAGTTCCCATCGGGCGAGAAAGTTGGGAAGGTCTCTAACTCATCCTTCCGGCTAGTCAATGGGGAGGTGATGAGTTGTTTCTTTCTGAAATCTGCGACCATTAGGTCGGAGGTTGTGTCATAGACTTCCAACCGCTTACTCCCTAACGAATGAAAAGCAGGGATGATAATATTCGTGGAAAAAACGGCGAACTGCCCCGATGGATGGAAATCGCCATAGACTGCCCCATTCGGCAGACTGTCGTTGCTCAGTTTCAACTTCCTCAAATGTCCGTTACGGTTCAGCAGTGTGCCTCCTTGCTTTCCCCGTAAATGGAACATGGATAAACTTCCTTTCTTATTTCCGTAAATATGGCAGTTCATGCAAGAACCGTCGGTATCTTTGTTGTCGGCGATAACCCGTTCCTCGAAGGTATTGATCTCCCGCTCGCATAATTGGATCTTGTTCCATACCTCGTAGCCGGGTTCTATAAGCCGGTAGCTTATATAACTATCCAGTTTCTCCGGAACTACTTGCCAGTAGAAAGAGGGGTAACGAAACCATTTACCCTTGATACGGGCGATTACGGTTATTTGCAGGCGGTTGCCCACTTCCTGCTCTAAAAGGCTTTCCCATAGGTTTAAAGGGAAAATAGCTTTCTTTCCGAAAGATAATTGTATCTCTTTTGATTCCCCTTTCAAGGTTACTTGCATAGCGTCCGCATCGTTTCTCAATAAGAAGTTGAGAGGGGCGATATTCGTGGGAATCATGATATCCGTATAATCGGGATACATGGGGATTGGGTCTGTGGTATCCTCTATTTGCTTCGGGGTAGGGGCACATCCTGCCAGCAAGCAGATTATCCAGACGAGGTAATAGGTTATGTTCTCTTTCATGATTCTTGCTTCTTTCATGGCTTACTTTCCTTTCCGGGCTCTGTGGTCGCAAAATGATAATAGAACCAATAGGTCTTGCCGTATTTCTCTTTCAAACTCGTGTCCTTTGCCTCATAAAGCCGGGTATAATCGGCGAATTCTTTCGCTATCTCTACCGGGATTTGGTATTTTATAAGCTCTTCCGCACGGATATTACCTTGGCGGGCGAGATGGATCAGCAGGGCCTCGGCGAAAATGGGACTAGAGACCTTACCCGGTACATAATCTTCTACAAAAGAACGGAGATCTTTGGAGAGTAAATGATAACAGAGTAAGTATTCGTAAGCACGGAGATTGCCGGCGTTCGAGGTGACTAAGTTCCGTAAGGAAGTCACGGCATCGTTACCGGAACGTAGTTGGTCTTGGGTCGGGATATCTCTGCGTTTCTTCTCCAGCCACTCCTTTACTCGCGGGGTTTGCTGACCGGGTATTCTCTTTTCGGCCCAGCTTTTATGAAGGAGTGTCTTGTCTAATATACGTAGATATTTAAGAGCTGCCTCATCATCCCCATTGACCAGATTGATCTCAGCTAGCCGTTTGATCATACGGCTACCCGAATTGCGAGGAGAGAAGATCATACTTAGCATGGCGCAATGCTCGGCCATAGTCATATCTCCTAACGTGAACCATAACTCGTTGGCGAATAGGATAGAGAGAAAAGAAGCGGATGGGTTCACGGGGAGGATCAACCCATTCGTATCCGGTTGATTCCACGCTAGGAGGTTCCGGGAGAGAGATACGGGTGAGTTGATCTCGGATGGATACGTGGCATTGTACAGGTTCCGGTAATAGGTCACCCAAAGGATTTGGCGGTCTGTCTCGAGATGTTTCCTCATCTTTTGTATATTTCCGAAATAATGTTCCACATCGAGGCTGAGTACATACTCCCGGTCGAGATCCGGCTTACTCCACCAAGTGGTAGCGGGATATTGGGTCGCTGGAAGAAGCAATATACCAACTGCGAGCAGGGCACTTAGCTTTTGATGGTGCGCTATGATTCCGGCGGCCAGCATAAGGGCCAGACAGAGCCATGCCCCGTACCCGAAGCACCAATAGCAAAGAAGCATGGCGGGAATGCAGGTAAGAAGACGTTGCCCCTCAGTTTGGCTCCGGCTATATAACAGGAAAACACCTTCTGCTCCGATCAAGGAGAGAGTCGCGGATAACGGATAGGCGAGTCCGCAAGACCTTCCGGCCTCCCATAATACAAGTAGTATCATAAGAGGAAGGGCGTATCTCTTGCTGACGAATTGCCGGAATGTCCGATAGGTAAGCAGGGCAAATAAAGTTAAGACAACGCTTAGGATGAACGGGCCTCCCCCGACATAATAAAAGAATTGCGTGAGGAAATCGCCGGTGAGACAAGCCAGCCACGCTTCCTCCTGAAAATATCCACGGAGAAACTCGCTGCTGTACAAGAACAGCATCATTTGCTCTTTGTGGAACAAATGATAGGGGTACATCCAGAAGAAGAAAGCGAAGATCGCTATCGCCAGTACCGCTAGCGTGATCGACAGATCCTGTTTAATGATTCGCTTCATCCAGTTCCTTTCGTTGCTCTTCGGTCAAGGAGGTTTTTATCATCTTATAGAGGAATTTCCCGACCGTTTGGTTGATATGTTCTTTCATGAACGCATAATTAAAAGCTTGCGTCTCTACTCTCAAGGAATCCCATGTCTGCTTGATGCGGATGGAATCTTCCGGCGAGCAAGTCTTAAGCGCTGTCCATAGGGCATGGGATTCGCTATCGGTCTTTTGCTTCCGGTCTTTCCAATGCTGCAAGGCGTCGTTTTGCGGTGTACCGGAGGCCGAGCTGATGGAGTCTATCCGTACCGAGGTCACACCCGGTTCCGTTACGACCAGTAGCTCTTGGAACTTGAGACGCAAGAGGATACGCATACGGAGGACTTTCATCTCTTCTCCCGTTCCTTGGAAAGTAAACCGTGCGTTCTCTATTCTCGTAGAATCGATATTTTCGATCGAGGCGTTTTCCATGGGTGCCAGATAAATCCATTCCCCATCCTGCTGCGCGGTGGGTAGGGTACCTTCTATGATGTATTTGGAATCGTTAGATTGACAGGCAAATAGGCACAACAAAGTGAATACTTCTATAAATAGATATTTCATCGATCGTGTTCATTAGTAATTAGAGACTCAAAGTTTAAACTGCGTAAAGTTAGTGTTTTTTCGGAAAAGGGAATGATGTTTTTTTGACAAAGGGTGATACTTAATTTACGTAGCTGTTGGGGAGGAATGAAAAAAGGAGAACGCTGATTAAGACATCCTCCCTTTTTATGAAATAAAGAACAATTAAGCGTTTAGGACTTTCTTGAAGCGACGGATAAATTCCTTGGCCTCATCCATCGTCAAGCAAAGCGGAGGAAGCAGACGGATCGTATGGGTTCCGGCTACGCCCGTGAACACTTTCTCCTCAAAGAGAAGTTTGCTACGTACTTCCTTGATTGATTCCTCGAACTCGATACCGATCATCAAACCATGGCCCCGAATTTCCTTGATACCCGGAAGTTTATGAAGCTCTTCCAATAAATAGGCACCCACTTTCGCCGCGTTATCAATCAAACGTTCGTCTTCCATAATATCGAGAACGGCGATAGCGGCCGCGCAAGCCAAATGGTTACCGCCGAAAGTAGTGCCGAGCATACCATAAACCGGCTTGAATTTCGGGCTGATCAATAACCCACCCATCGGGAAGCCATTGGCGATACCTTTCGCTACTGAGATCAAATCCGGCTTGATACCGGCATATTGATGCGCGAAGAATTTACCGCTTCTTCCATATCCGGACTGGATCTCATCCAAGATCAGACAGGCATCATAAGTCGTACACAGATCGCGTAACTCATGCATAAAATCATCCGTTGGCAATTGGATGCCACCTACACCTTGGATACCTTCGATGATCACGGAAGATACATCCCCCTTCTTCAACTCTTCCTCTACGGCGGAAGCGTCGTTCAATGGAAGATAAGTAACCGCTAGATCCTCATTTACCGGAGCGATGATCTTCGGGTTATCCGTGACACGGACGGCGGCGGAGGTACGCCCATGAAAGGCGTGCTTGAATGCGATCACCCGCTTCTTGCCATTATGGAAAGAGGCGAGCTTTAACGCGTTCTCGTTTGCCTCCGCTCCGGAGTTGATCAAGAACAACGAATAATCATCGTAGCCGGAAGCCTTCCCTAGCTTATCCGCTAATTTTTGTTGCAAGCTATTGATAACCGAGTTCGAGTAAAAGCCTAATTTATTTACCTGCTCGGTAATCGCCTTTACGTAAGTAGGGTGGCTGTGCCCCACCGAGATCACGGCATGGCCGCCATATAAGTCGAGGTACTCGTTTCCCTCGCTATCCCATACATGACATCCCTTGCCTTGTACGATCTCTATATTAAATAATGGATATACGTCGAATAAATTCATCTTTATAGTATTTTTTAAAACGCGGAGGGTTTTAAGTGTAAACCAACCGTCTCCTCCAACCCGAACAATAGATTCATGTTGTGGACCGCTTGGCCGCTAGCACCCTTCAATAAGTTATCGATCATAGAGATGATAAGAAGCTTATCATCTATTTTCTGTAAGTGGATCAAGCATTTATTCGTATTTACCACTTGTTTCAAATCCGGGTTCTTATCAGTGATAAACGTGAAGCTGTGATCATCATAGTATTCCTCATAAATACGTCGGATCTCCACCAAGTCGATCTTGCAATCGATGTACGTCGTGGCGAATATACCACGGGAGAAATTACCGCGTACGGGGATGAAGTTGATCCGGCTTGAATAGCTCTTCTGCAACTGGCTCAAGCTTTGGTTGATCTCGGCCAAGTGCTGATGCGTAAAAGGCTTATAGATCGATATGTTGTCGTTTCGCCAGCTAAAGTGAGAGGTGGAAGAAGGCTTCACGCCCGCTCCCGTCGATCCCGTGATGGCATTGACATGCAAGTCGGAATTCAGCATCAAGTGCTTCGCCAACGGCAATACGCCCAATTGGATGCAAGTAGCGAAACAACCGGGGTTCGCTATATGCCGGGCGTTGCAAATCCGGCGGCGGTTCAATTCCGGCAGGCCGTACACGAAATCGTGTTCCGGGCCTTCGATCCGGTAGTCCATGCTCAGGTCGATAATCTTCACGTTCTCGGGGACCGTGTGGCTCTCCATGAACTTTTTCGTATCGCCATGAGCGGTACAGAAGAACAGAAGGTCGATGCTATCCAGCGGCAACTCGCTGGTGAACACCAAATCCGTCTCGCCATAAAGACCGCCATGCACGTCCGTGATCTTGTTACCGGCGTTACTGCTACTGTTTATAAATGTAAGCTCGGCATCAGGGTGGTTTAGGAGCAGGCGGATCAATTCACCCGCCGTGTAACCCGCTCCGCCTATAATTCCGCATTTAATCATATCTCTTCGTCTTTATGGTTCGTATAATAAACACGCAACGGAGTGGAAAGAACCTTGATAAAGCCCTTAGCGTCCTCGGCGGTCCAGCCTTTCTGCATCTCTCCGTACTCACCGAATTTCGTCTTCACCAAGTCATCCTCAGATTCTACGCCAACGGTAGAGAAGGACAACGGACGAAGCTCCAGAATAGCCGTACCGTTCACGTTACGCTGAGACTCTTGCAACATCGCCTCGATATCGCGCATCACCGGTTCCAGATATTGGCTCTCGTGCAAGAACATGCCGTACCAGTTCGCTACCTGATCCTTCCAGTATTGTTGCCATTTACTCAACGTATATTTCTCTAGGAAGCGGTGCGCCCCGATAATCAACATAGGAGCGGCGGCCTCGAAACCGACCCGTCCCTTGATACCGATGATCGTATCGCCCACGTGCATATCACGGCCGATACCGTAAGCGGCCCCGATCTCCTCGATCTTCTGGATAGCGGCGATCTTATCCTCAAACACCTCACCATTCACGGCATGAACCTCACCGTTCTTGAACTCGATGCGCAATTGCTCGCTGCCGGTTTTTTCCACTTGTTTCAGATAAGCGCTCTCGGGCAGTCCTTGCGCGGAATCAAGAATCTCGCCACCGCAGATAGAGGTTCCCCAAAGACCTACGTTATAGGAATATTTCAACTTCGTGAAATCGGCCTCGAAACCGTGCTCCTTCAAGTAGTTGATCTCTTCCTCGCGGCTCAAGGCCATATCGCGGGTCAAAGTGATAATCTCCACGTTCGGAGCCAATACCAAGAAAGTCATATCGAAACGGATCTGGTCGTTACCGGCTCCGGTAGAACCATGGGCGATAGCGTCGGCGCCAATCTCGTTCGCGTAGCGGGCGATCGCCAAGGCTTGGAAGATACGCTCGGAGCTTACGGAGATCGGATACGTACCATTACGCAGCACGTTTCCGAAAATCATGTACTTCAAGCTCTTCTCGTAATACTCTTTCGTAACGTCGATCGTCACGTATTTCGTGGCGCCTAGCTTATAGGCGTTCTCCTCGTTTTGTTTCAATTGTTCCTCGCTGAAACCACCTGTGTTAGCGCAAGCGGCGTATACCTCGTATCCTTTTTCTTTAGCCAGATACATGACCGTGAATGAGGTATCCAAACCTCCGCTGAACGCTACTACTACTTTCTTCTTCATTGTTTCTTTATTTTATGTTATTTTTTTATCGTATTCATTTAGTCCTTTTTAGTCTGATTACGGGCCTCCCGCTCTCGTTGCGCACGATGCGGATCGGCCGGGTCGAACAGCATGGCCGTGCAGATGCAATACTTACGTTCGGTGCGTTCCAAGATATCGTGGTTCACGCAACCGTTGCAACCTCGCCAGAAAGCCTCATCGTCCGTCAAGTCGGAGAACGTAACCGGTACATATCCCAGCTCGGTATTCATCTTCATCACGGCAGCGCCGGAGGTAAGGCTGAATATCTTCGCTTTCGGCCAGCGCATGCGGGCAAGCTGGAAGGTCATGTCCTTGATGCGTTTCGCGATACCCAAGCCCCGGAAATTCGGATGCACGATCAAGCCGGAGGTAGTCACGTACTGCTTGTTTCCCCATGACTCGATATAACTAAATCCGGCGAACTCGTTTCCCGCCAAGGCGATCACCGCTTTGCCCTCTTTCATCTTCTGGGCCACATACTCGTGCGTACGTTTGGCGATACCCGTGCCCCGGACTTTAGCGGCAGACTCGATCGTTTCTAGGATCGTATCCACATATACCTCGTGAGAGGCATCAGCGATCATAACATCAATTTCTATTTCTTGTTCCATTTTATTGTTTGTTCTTAGTTTTTTCCTTTTATATAAAATGTGATAAAGCGGCAATCACCTTGTCTTGGCTCACACCGTTGCGGGGGATTACCAAGATCGTATCGTCTCCGGCTATGGTGGCCAGTATCTCGCTGGGGGCGTGGGAGTCTATGTCCGAGGCGATTCCCATGGCGTAACCCGGTCGTGTTTTCACCACCGCCAAGTTTCCGGAAAACTCGATATTCGGCTTTTTCTTGCCTTCAGGCTGTGCTTGTTTGCTTATACTCTCTCCGGGAAGGCGATATACATAATCTCCGTTTCCGTCGTGTACCTTGGCTACTTTCAGTTGCTTGATGTCGCGGGAAAGCGTAGCTTGCGTAACCGAGAATCCGCTATCTTCCAATTCTTTAAGCAGTTCTTCTTGGTTACTGATCGCTTTCGTCTGTATAATACCGCAAATGGCATCCAATCGTTCCTTCTTTGTACTCATATTGTATATTTATGCAAAACAGGCTGCAAATATAAAGAGTATTGTTGAATAAATATACAATCAAGGGCTTTTTTTTCTGATATAAGTAGGGGGTAAGGGATTTTCCTGCTTAGCTTAGGTTTAATCACTGTAAGTGTTAGGCTTTTCATCTATTTATATTCGTCTTCTATCATCCGTTGGAGGATCATGCAACAGCTGTTAGAAGATCATGTACCAATTGGTGGATGATCATGCAACGGATGGTAGATGATGGATGTTATTGAAAGAAAAGGCTAATACTTCCTATAGAAAGAGCGAAAGGGGGTGGTCGTTTTGAACAAAATGGTAGTATCTTTGCGTTATTAAAAAGAGAGTATCAGGTTTAATTTCAAGTAAAAGGATATGAGAAAAATAGCAAGTTTATTCGTGGCCTTGCTTTTATTGGCAGGCTGTTCCAGCGTACCGTTGACAGGACGTAAGCAAGTGCTGTTGGTTTCGGACCAAGAGGTGTTATCGTCCAGCCTTACCCAGTACAACGATTATATAAAGACGGCGAAGAAGTCGACGAACGCGAACAAGAGCGCTATGGTAACCCGGGTCGGAAAGAAGATAGCCGCCGCTACGGAGGACTATTTGCGGGCGAACGGGATGGCGGATGAGGTAAAAAACTTCTCTTGGGAGTTTAATTTGGTGGATGATCCGCAGGTGAACGCCTTCTGTATGCCGGGCGGCAAGATCGTGGTGTACGAGGGATTGCTGCCTTTGGTTTCCTCGGACGATGAATTGGCGGTGGTCATCGGGCATGAGGTCGCCCATGCCGTAGCTAAACACAGCAATGAGCGTATGAGCCAGCAACTAATGGCCCAATACGGGGCGGCTATTTTAGGTGCGGCCGTAAGCAATAAGAGCGCGGCGGTACAGCAAGCGGCCAATACGGTATATGGTGTGGGAGCGCAGTATGGCGTAATGCTTCCTTTCTCCCGTAAGCACGAGTCGGAAGCGGATTATATGGGATTGGTATTCATGACTATGGCGGGATACAATCCGGACGTGGCAGTCAACTTCTGGCAAAAGATGTCCGCCGGAAAGAGTGGCTCTACGCCGGAATTTATGAGTACGCACCCCAGTGATGCCACTCGTATAGCGGAAATCCAAAAAGTCCTACCCGCAATCAAAACCAAATACAAAAAGTAGTTGACGGTTAATAGTTGACAAGTGACAGTTATTTTACCACTTGTCTCAATTTTCAATTAAACAAGATTCCCATCTTGTTCATTAAGAAACAAGCGTTCATATTCTGGGCTATCCCTTCTCTTAGTTGATAAGAGAAGGATAGCTCCTCGTCTTTTATATCCGCTTCGAAGCGGTAATTCTTTATTTGTTCCGGGAACTCTTCCTCCAAAGTACCCAATACTAAATCGTGGGTGGCGATGATGCCGCAAGCCTTATAAGCGACCAGCTGTTTCATAAGGGCAAGAGAGCCTTTCTGCTTGTCGATAGAATTTGTTCCCTTCAAGATCTCGTCCAAGATGATAAATAGCTTCTCCCCGTTTTGCAGCCTGTCGATAATCATTTTCAGCCGTTTCAACTCCGCGAAGAAATAAGACTCGTTGCTAGCCAAGGAGTCCGAGGTACGCAAGCTGGTAACCATGTGGGCGGGATAAACCGTCAAGGAGGCGGCGCAGACCGGAGCGCCTACGCAAGCCAATAAGTAATTGACACCGATCGTCCGGAGGTATGTACTTTTTCCGGCCATATTCGCTCCGGTGATAATCAGGAACCAAGGACTTTTGCGGATATCGATATCGTTCTTTACGCAGACATCCCGGTTCAAAAGAGGATGTCCCAAAGCCTTGCCTTCCATCTGGAAATAAGTGTCGGCGATCTCCGGATAGATGTATTCCGGATGGTTGAAAGCGAAACCACCCAACGAGTTCAGCGCGTCGAAACGAGCCAGCGCGTCGAACCAAAGCGGAAGTTTATCGGAGTAAGTCTGAATCCAGCGTTCCAAAAGGATGGCATGGCGTGTATCCCGCAAGTAGAAAAGATTGAAAATGATACCCGCCAAACTGAATCGTTGGTCTAATCCTCCGATATACGACGACAAGCGTTTGATAGCATGCGAGGCCAATTCCTTCTCATTCGCTAATTGCCCGCTGATCTCTTTCAGCTCTTCCGACTGGAAATTATCTTCTTCCACACATCGCATCAGCTTTGAGTACCGATTGAAAATAGACTCCATCTTATTGACGGTCGCGTAAAGCGCGTTGATTTCCTTGGCTCGTCCGTAAGCGATCACTAACGTGATTAAGAAATAAATATTCAATAAACTCCCGCTGATCCAATCCAGCGAGTAAGCGATACCCAATACGACCCACAACACTGGGACCGCCCAGATCAATAGTTTCCACGGTAGGCTATCAACGAATTTATGCTTACGCTGAGTGAGTCGGTCCATAAAGTTGATATCGTTGTCTCTCGTATCTTGCGTGTCCTGCCGGATAATCCCCGTCACATAGAAATGTTGCCGTAAGGCGGATAAAGCCGCTAATTCCTTGACAGCCTCTTGCCGTTTGACGATCTCCTTCTTGTCCGTCAGGGGATTCGAGAGCCAACCGGCCAGTCGTTCCCGCCCGAACCCGGTTATGGTACGATTGAGCGATTGAAACAAGGAGCGGTCTCCAAACACATCCAGATCCAAGCAGAAAGAGTGCTCGCCCGAGATCTTATCGGCCGCCCCGTCGAACGCGCTGAAATCATAGTCCAGTCCTTTTAGCTCATCCTCGTTCAGTTTGATCAAGGTCTCGGCGTATACTTTTCGTGCGTACATTTTATTATGGTACCACATCAGGAGCGCGAACGGGATGATATAAGCGAAGGTGATCCCCGTAAGGCATTGCCAACTCTCATCCCTGAATATCCATAAGGAGAGGATCGCTCCCGCCACTAAAGCCAACCGGATACTCCCCATCAAATGGATCTTCTTTTTCAAATTACCCAAGCGCCGTGTATAAGCGTCGATATTTTCTTTGTAATAACTATAGATTTCTTCCATAGGCGCGAATATAGGAAAAATGAACTAACCTCTTGAATTTTGGTTTATATATTATATTCATAGGTGAAACGACCATTATTCATGTAATTTGGGCGATAAAGCCAACTGCCGTTTCCCCTATATTTGCGGACATATTTATAATTTAAGATCATTTATGAAAAAAACGATTATATCCTTTCTTTTCCTTCTTGTTTGCGGTATGGTACATTCGCAGGTTCTAGCGAAAGGGCCGGAAGAGAGTTATAATGCGGATAGTATTCGTGCGATTTTGGATGAGTCACCTTATTTTACCTTATTCAAGGACAATTATTTCATCGGCGGTATCCCTATAGGCAACAAGCCTACGGCGAGAAACTCCGACGTTAAATTCCAGTTGAGTATCGCCCAGCGTCTTACGAAAAGTAAACTCCCGTTTGATACCTATCTTTTCTTGCAATACACGCAAAAGGCTTTTTGGAATGTCTTTCAAGAGTCCTTGCCGATGCGTGACCTGAATTTTAATCCGGGTATCGGTTTGGGACACCTTATCGTACATAAGAATAAATATATCGGAAAAGGCTATTTGATGGTCGAGCACGAGTCGAACGGTAAAGATAGCATCTTCTCCCGAAGTTGGAACAAGATCACCCTAGCGGCGGCTGTCTTGTTGAATAAGAATTGGGAAGTTCAATTCAAGGGTTGGATACCGATCGTGGATGGTGGGGAAAATAAAGACATCCTTAAATATAACGGTATATTCCAAGTAGCCGCCAATTACCGGACGGACAACAGGCGCTTTAACTGCGGGGTTATCTTGACCAAACGAAAGACTTGGTTCAGCTTTAACACTCAGATCGAGTTGAGCTATAAGTTTAATAATAACGAGAACCAATATTTCTTCCTGCAATATTATAATGGTTACGGTGAGAACCTTTTGGAATACAATCAATACAAAAGCATGCTGCGGATCGGTTTCGTGATCAAGCCGCAAGATTTCAGTATTTACTAAAAAATATCCTTCTTGATAGATCTCATTGATCGGGCGATAGAGGTAATATATGAGACATTTCGTTTTTTTAGGAAACAATACATTTACAGACTTTGTTTTCTAATATATTGAACGTTTCCCGGATAATTAAAGAGATACGCCATGAAGGAAAAAATTGAACAATTAAAAGCTCTCAACCACAAAGCTGAGTTAGGGGGCGGAGAAGACCGCATTGCGAAGCAACATGCGGCAGGTAAACTAACCGCTAGAGAAAGAATCGAACTACTATTGGAAAAAGGTAGTTTCGTGGAAATCGACAAGTTCGTGACACATACGTGCCATGAGTTCGGTTTAGAAAAACAGCGTCCATTAGGGGATGGCGTGGTCACCGGTTATGGAATGATCGGGCAACGCACGGTATTTGTTTTCGCTCAGGACTTCACGGTATTCGGTGGAGCCTTGTCTGAGACGTATGCCCGTAAGATCTGTAAGATCATGGACATGGCAACGGAACTAGGCGCTCCGGTGATCGGGTTGAACGATTCGGGAGGCGCACGTATTCAAGAAGGAGTTCGTTCCTTGGCGGGATACGCCGAGATATTCCTCCGGAACTCGTTGGCTTCGGGCGTGATCCCGCAGATTAGCGCCATTATGGGCCCGTGTGCGGGTGGAGCGGTTTACTCGCCGGCGTTGACGGACTTTATCTTTATGGTAAAACAAACGAGCTATATGTTTATCACCGGCCCGGAGGTCGTGAAAAGCGTGACGCAAGAAGAGGTTACGATGGAGAATCTGGGAGGCTCGGAAGTGCATAGCACCCGTTCCGGAGTGGCTCATTGCACGGCGGATAACGATATGGATTGTATCTTGAAGATACGTGAGTTGATGTCGTTCTTGCCGAATAATAATATGGAAGAGCCGCCATTCGTTCCTACTACCGATAGCCCGAACCGCATCGATCCGCAATTGGATCTGCTGGTTCCTACCAATCCCAACCAGCCGTACGACATGAAGGAACTGATCCTTTCCGTGGCTGATGATCAAAACTTCTTCGAGATACAAGAGGAATATGCCAAGAACATCATTATCGGTTATATCCGTTTGAATGGAAAGACGATCGGTGTCGTGGCGAATCAACCTGCCGCGTTGGCCGGTACGCTGGATATCAACGCGTCCGTAAAGGCCGCCCGTTTCGTCCGTTTCTGCGACGCGTTTAATATACCGTTGTTGACGCTGGTGGATGTACCGGGTTTCTTGCCGGGTGTGAACCAAGAGTACGAGGGAATTATCCGTCATGGCGCTAAGTTATTGTATGCGTATTGCGAGGCTACCGTGCCGAAAGTGACCGTCATTACCCGAAAGGCTTATGGCGGCGCTTACGACGTGATGAGCTCCAAGCATATCCGGGGCGATATCAACTTCGCTTATCCAACCGCCGAGATCGCTGTCATGGGACCGGATGGTGCCGTGAATATCTTGTTCCGTAAGGATTTGAAGACCGCGGAAGATCCCGAAGGCAAACGGAAGGAATTGCAAGCCGATTACCGGGAGAAGTTCGCTAACCCGTACCGGGCCGCTGAGTTAGGCTATGTAGACGAGATCATCGAGCCGTCTATCACACGCAGCCGCTTGATCCGTAGTTTTGAGTTGCTGGCCAACAAACGGCAATCCAATCCTCCGAAGAAGCATTCCAATATTCCTCTTTAAAAACGAATCCTTATGATAAAGAAAGTATTAGTAGCCAATCGTGGCGAGATAGCGATGCGGATATTCCGCACCTGCCGGGTGATGAACATCCCGACCGTAGCGATCTATACGCATGTGGATCGCGGAGCATTACATGTACGTTATGCGGAGGAAGCTTACTGCATCTCGGAAGATGAAGCGGATACCTCTTACTTGAAGCCGGACTTGATCCTTGAGATCGCCAAGAAGACAGGAGCCGCCATTCATCCGGGTTACGGCTTTTTGTCGGAGAACGCCGACTTCGCCCGCCGTTGCGAGGAGGAGGGCGTGATCTTTATCGGCCCGAGCGCCGACGTGATCGCTAAGATGGGTATCAAGACCGAGGCCCGTAAGATCATGAAAGAAGCCGGTGTACCGGTTGTACCCGGAACGGAAAAGCCGGTGACGGACATAGAGGATGCCAAGAAGGTAGCCGCCGAGGTGGGTTATCCGATCATGCTGAAGGCGCTTGCCGGAGGCGGTGGAAAGGGTATGCGCTTGGTGCATGGCGAGGATGAGATGGAAGCGGCTTTCCGTATGTCTCGTTCTGAGGCGGCCAACTCGTTCGGGAACGATGCCATCTATATCGAGAAGTATATCGAGAACCCCCATCATATCGAGGTGCAGGTACTCGGGGATAAATATGGGAACGTGATCCATCTGTATGAGCGTGAGTGCTCCATCCAGCGCCGTAACCAAAAGGTGATCGAGGAAGCGCCCTCTCCATTCGTGAAGGAGGCCGCTCGCCAGAAGATGTTGGCCGTAGCGGTGGAGGCTTGCAAGAAAATCGGTTACTACAGTGCCGGGACGTTGGAGTTCATGATGGATAAGGACCAGAACTTCTATTTCCTCGAGATGAATACCCGCCTTCAAGTGGAGCATCTGGTGACGGAGGAGACAACGGGCGTGGACTTGGTTCGCGATATGATCTTGGTGGCCGCAGGAAACCGCCTGCCTTATAAGCAGGAAGATGTGGCTTGCCGGGGGCATGCCTTGGAATGCCGCATCTACGCGGAGGACCCGGAAAATAACTTTATGCCCTCTCCGGGCGTGATCAAGGTGCGTGAGGCTCCCGAGGGACGTAACGTACGTCTGGATAGCGCCGCTTACGCCGGTTTCGAGGTGTCCTTGCATTACGATCCGATGATCGCCAAGCTTTGCACATGGGGCCGGACCCGTGAGTCCGCCATCTCGAATATGATACGTGCCTTGCGGGAATACAAGATCTTGGGAATCAAGACAACGATTCCGTTCCACCTGCGTGTGTTGCATAACGCGACCTTCTTGAAGGGGAATTACGATACGACCTTTATCGACACCAAGTTCGATAAGGAAGACTTGAAGCGTCGCCAGAACAGCGACCCGACCGTAGCCGTGATCGCCGCCGCCTTGAAGCATTACGAGGAGGAGAAAGAGGCGGCCGCCCGTGCGACGACCGTTCCGCTGGTAGGGGAGTCCCTGTGGAAACACTACGGGAAGTTACAAATGTTGGCCAATAACTTTTAATGAGAGGAGGAATGATTATGTCAAAGGCTTTAGCGACTTATTTTGCCACGGTTAACGATATTCCCGACACAGAGTTCAAGGTAGAGATTCTGGAAGACGGGCCTATCAAGAAAGTATCCGTAAACGGTACCGTTTATGATGTAGATTACAATCTGGGCGGAGATACGATCCACTCGATCATCATGAACCATAAATCCCATGGCGTACAAATATCCAGTGTTGGAGATTCCACCTATGAGGTAAAGAATAAAGGTGATTATTTCCAAGTACAGGTGATTGACGAGTTGAAGAAATTACGCCTGTCGAGAACCAGTTCCAAGACGGTCGGCCGTCAAGTCATACAGGCACAGATGCCGGGCGTGATCCAGAAGGTATATGTCAAGGTCGGCGATGAGGTCAAGGCGGGAGACCCGCTTTGCGTATTGGTTGCCATGAAGATGGAGAACGAGATCCGTACGCCGATCGATGGAGTGGTGAAAGAGGTGTATATCAATGAGACAGACAAGGTCTCCGTGGGTGATAAGATGTTGGTTGTAGAGTGAATTGTCTCGGGGTTATAGTTTTCCCTCGAGAGAATAGGAAAGGAATCGGAGTGGTCCGGTTCCTTTCGCATGTTTGGTAAAATTATCTTAAAAAAAACATTCCGTCTTTCTATCGTGTTACAGAGTTATTATTTCTACATTTGTAGCGTTTAAACTTAAATCATGAAGTTATGTTGACAGCAATGGTCATAGTGTTCCTTGTAGGTTATTTGATGATCGCATTGGAACATCCTCTAAAGATAAACAAGGCGGGGACGGCTTTGCTTATCGGTACGGTCTTATGGGTCATGTACACGTATGCGGCCCCGTTTTTCATCCCGAGGGCTTCGGCTGAGGAATTTAGTTTGTTCTTGGAATCGTTCCCCTCTTTGGGTTCTTTAACGTTTAAGGAACAATGTACCCGGTTCGTTGTAGAGCATCAGGTTCTGGATAGTATCGGAGAGATCGCCGAGACGCTTATATTCTTGATCGGGGCGATGATAACCGTGGAGTTGATTGATGCCCATGGCGGTTTCATGTTTATTACGAATCATATTACCACGAAGAAAAAGAAGAAACTGCTGGTGTTGATTGCCGTGATCACGTTCTTTATGTCGGCCGTGTTGGACAACCTTACGACCTCGATCGTCATGATCATGTTGATCCGTAAGTTGCTCGGGAATTATAAAGAGCGGTGGGTGTTCGGCAGTATCATTATTATAGCGGCGAATAGCGGTGGCGCTTGGTCACCGATCGGCGACGTGACTACGATCATGCTTTGGGTAAGGGGAAATATCTCCACCTCATCCACGATCCCCCATTTGATCCTGCCGAGTATCGTATCGGCGTTGATCCCGGTCTTGATCGCCATGCGTTTCTTGCATGGCAACGTGACGCCCCCTAACGCGTTCTCGCAAATGGAGGCGGACAATGAGTTGCTGAAGAAATTGAAGGATAAGGAGAAGTTATCGATCTTGATCATCGGTGTGTTGTGTTTATTGTTCGTACCTGTATTCAAGACGGTTACTCATCTTCCCCCGTTTATGGGTATCTTGATGGGAGTGGGTATCCTTTGGTTCTATACGGAGATGCTATACGCCCGTAAACCGATCGATGAGGACTTGAAATTGCGCTTGTCCAAGGTGGTTCACCGTATAGACGGGGCGACCTTGTTATTCTTCCTCGGAATTCTTTTGGCGGTGGACGCCTTGCGTTATAGCGGCGTATTGTCGGATTTCGCTTTCTGGCTGGACGATACGGTAGGCAATGTGTTTGCGGTGAATCTGATTATCGGCGCCTTATCGTCTATCGTAGATAATGTTCCGTTGGTAGCGGGGGCTATCGGTATGTACCCGGTGGCTACGGACGCTATGGTGGCTGTGGCGACTGATCCGGCTTATCTGGCGAACTTCATGCAAGACGGCGTGTTCTGGCAGTTCTTGGCGTATTGCGCCGGTGTGGGTGGAAGTATGTTGATCATCGGTTCCGCCGCCGGAGTTGTCGTGATGGGCTTGGAACGGATCAATTTTATTTGGTACTTGAAGAATATCTCTCTGCTGGCCTTGGCGGGATATTTGTCCGGTGCGGTGGTATATATTCTCCAGAACTTAATATTCTAAATAAGTATATGATATTAATTGCGGATAGCGGATCTACGAAGACGGAGTGGTGCTTGGCGGATCAAGGCGGACTGGTGCGTACGATTGTGACAGCGGGTACCAATCCTTACTTCCAGACACGGGAGGAGATCGCCGTAGAAATTCGGGATGCCTTATTGCCGGCGTTGAAGAGGGAGCGGATCGATGCCATTTACTTCTATGGCGCCGGTTGCGCCTTCCCGGAGAAGAACCGGATCGTGGAAGAGGCGATTACGCCTTATATCCCGGCTCCCATAGAGGTGTATAGCGACTTGATGGCGGCTGCTCGTGCCTTATGCGGGAGCCGTCCGGGAATCGCCTGTATATTGGGAACGGGATCGAATTCTTGTCTGTATGACGGGACGGAGATAACGGAGCATATCTCTCCCTTGGGATTCATTCTGGGGGATGAGGGTAGTGGCGCCGTGCTCGGGAAGTTATTGGTAGGGGATTGCTTGAAGCGTCAGTTGCCGGTGCCTTTGGTTCAGAAGTTTATGGATCAATATGAGTTGACGCCCGCCTTATTGTTGGAGCGGGTATATAAACAACCTTTCCCGAATCGTTTCTTGGCTACCTTATCCCGTTTCTTGTTGGAGAATATCACCGAGCAACCGATTTATAATTTGGTCTATACGAGTTTCCGTAGCTTTTTCCTCCGTAACGTGGCGTTATATCCGGGTGCTGATACGTACCCGATTCATTTCGTAGGCTCTATCGCCTATTATTATCAGGAGATATTGAGAGCTGCGGCTTTATCCTTAGGCTTGAAGGTCGGTACGGTCGTACAGGCTCCCATGAACGGATTGATCCGGTATCATTTTACGAACGAAGAAAAAAATGAATGAGTTATGGCATTTCAAAAGATAACCGAGTCGGAATCGTTGTACGATAATCTGGATCAGATGTCTGTCCGGGAGTTGCTGGAAGGCATCAATAACGAGGACCGGAAAGTGGCGATCGCCGTTGGCCGGGAGATCCCGAAGATCGAGAAGCTGGTAACCCGTATCGTAGAGCGGATGCGGAGAGGCGGTAGGCTCTTCTATATCGGGGCGGGTACGAGTGGTCGCTTGGGTGTCTTGGACGCCTCCGAGATCCCTCCCACGTACGGTATGCCGAATACCTTGGTGATCGGTTTGATCGCCGGCGGCGACCGGGCGCTCCGGAATCCCGTGGAGTCGGCGGAAGACGATCTGGATAAGGCTTGGGAGGAACTTCAACAATATCATATCAATACGAACGACACCTTGGTGGGGATAGCCGCCTCGGGTACGACTCCCTACGTGATCGGCGCCCTGCGTAAGGCACGCTCCGAGGGAATCCTGACGGCCTCTATCTCCTGCAACCCGGACTCTCCGATGGCGGCGGAGGCGGAGATCGCCATCGAGCCGGTAGTAGGTCCGGAGTTCGTCACCGGAAGTACGCGGATGAAGAGCGGTACGGCCCAGAAGATGGTGCTGAATATGATCACGACCTCCACGATGATCAAGCTTGGCCGGGTGAAGGGGAACCGGATGGTGAACATGCAACTGACCAACCAAAAATTGGTGGACCGTGGCACCCGTATGATCATGGAAGAGCTTCGTCTGGATTACGAGCAGAGCAAGAACCTCCTCCTCCTACATGGCTCCGTCCGGGAGGCGATCGATTCTTATCACCGTGAATGGCGGCTGAATCAATAAATAATTCCTATCTTTCGGGGTAAAACCTAAAAGATCGTTGATTATGATGTGGGATTTCATACTAAGACTTTTCGTGGCAGGTATTCTGGGCGCCGTTGTCGGGCTAGACCGTGAGTACCGTGCGAAGGAGGCGGGTTACCGGACTCACTTCCTTGTTTCGTTGGGTAGCGCGTTGATCATGGTTGTCTCCCAATATGGCTTCCAAGATGTCATCCTAGAGAATAGCGTAAGTCTCGATCCGAGCCGTGTGGCCGCCCAAGTGGTGAGTGGCATCGGTTTCATCGGGGCGGGTACGATCATCATCCAGAAACAATTCGTGCGGGGATTGACTACCGCCGC
>ERZ780168.193-NODE-193-length-73575-cov-17.783039_pt1 | contig 73575 bp, 100 predicted proteins | sample MGYA00510981_ERZ780168 | MGnify/ENA primary metagenome ERZ780168 (study PRJEB29588, sample SAMEA2158769) | human gut metagenome | biome: human gut; feature: human-associated habitat; material: faeces | place: Denmark | collected 2008/2010 ...
CTATCAGTTCAGATACACCCTTGATTTGCTCAATGACATTCTCTTTATTTGTCACAGCAATTGACTGGTGAATGTTTCCACTGATTTCATCCCCATTTGCCCACACAATGCAATTCTCGCTCCGATGTGTTTCTCCGATAGAGATAATCCGGTCAAGGTATCTGCACATCATTTCACGGCAAACATCAGAATTATATGTATTCCAGAAGTTAGACACATTAGCTCCGTAGTGAATGTCGTTCAGACTTACCAACAAGTCATTGTCAGACGGGGCAATGTCAAACCTCTCATAGTGGAGTTGTGGCAGATTTCCAGACTTAACTGCTTCCACCAAAATCTCATTCAGTTCTTCCTGCCTGGAGCGTTCACGAATCAGGCGATTAAAGGCATTACGCTGGTCGTAGAATTTCTGCCGTTCCATTTGCAGCTCAATCTTCTTCGCATCAAGAGCAGATAATGTATCCGCATCACGGATAGATTCTTCTCCATCCCGCTCGATTGCCTCAATGATGGCTTTCATGCCATACATTCGTTTTCTGACCTCGCTGGCACTAAAACAGTTGCCCTCACCAAACAAGCGTTCACTTAGTTCTTCGTAATCATCGTCAATGGTGCGGTCAACCAATTTACCAATCACGATGTCACGCATCTCTTTGTAGCTTGTTGTATTGGTAATGGCTTACACATCCTTTCTCCTTGGTGCCGAGTTCTTCCCGCGCAGCGCATTCAACATACGCATGGGAGCAGCGGCTTCGACCATATAGTAGTGATGGCGCTTAGAGTCCTGCTTCATCGTTCTTACGATATGGACGTTGGGGTATTTCTCACGAATCGCATTTTTTTCTGCAAGGTTAATAGCAATCAATTTTCACTCATCCTTTATTTCAAATTTTTGTTTTATAATAATGTACCAGTAATATACCTTCTCAAACACCCCAAAAACCGTTGTGGCACAACGGTTTAAGGGTGTTCATTTTTGTCAACATAATCAACTTTTTAGTGCGTTGCGATGCCGCATAACAGAGTCCACTTTCTGCTTTGTGTGCAATTCCACTGCGCAGCTCGGACAATACTTCTGCTTGCGCCCACGTGATGGCTCCTGAATCTTTGTCGTGATTCCACAGTTGACGCAATCGAAATAAGGCTCTCCATAGTATTTTAGATACTGATACCCAAGGTTGCGAAAATCCTGAATGTGTATTGCAGTTTCACCCGGTGTCATAAACAGCACCTGTACATTGAGGTTATCAATCTTCTTGGAGAAACGAATGAACCCGGCATTGCGAAGTTCAGCAAACATCAGACTCTGACGCTTAATTGATGTTTTGATGTTTGCCATCTGCATGATTTCCTTATCAGGGCTGTTAACCCAATGGTTGTTTTGCTCAGACACACAGTCCCAATATTTCGCAACGCACAGTAGGGTGAAGGCCAACCGGCGAATCTGTTTACCGCCAAGCATCTCAATTTTATCCAGTTCCGGTTTGGAAATGTCGATACCATCTAACCGAATCAAAGGGTATTTCCCAGCGTTTTTTGCAACCTTATCAAGAACATCAGACCAGTGTACAAGTGACACCTGCGGGTCACACTGCATCATGAAGGCATCCAGCAGCTTTCGAATTTCCCGTTTGCTGTAGTGATTCTCAAGATAATATTTCGATACACGATTCAACGTCTCGATTGGTTTCTTCCCAAGGTCGTGATTGTTGATAGCGCGTTCCGCCCAATCGTATTCATTGAGAACTATACTCATCTGATTCCTCCCATCTATGTTGATTGATTGAAAACCGGTTGCCGCAATACTCAATGTCTCCATTCGCGTCCAGAGTAGGGTAGGAGATAACGCCGTCATTCCTCTTGAGTAGATTCTGGATTATCTCTTCTCCACACATTTCCCATGCAAATCGCTTTGTGGAACTCCGCTGATAGCAGATGTCTAACACAATGTTGCACAGAGCAAATCGGTCTGGACATTCCTTTGTGCAATCCTGAATAAATTCGTTTCGCATCTCAAGCATTCGGGCGAAAGTATCGTATTCATCAACACGTTCGTAATTGGCAAACACGGCATAGTTCCGTAGCCTCTTGTTGTAGTTCTCATATAACTTCATGATGGCATTATACTGTGAGCGGCTATACTCAGCATCGCTCTTCATGATAGTATAATCAAACTCGGTGTCTGCGTTATGACGTCCAAGGTATCCGTCAAACTCCTGTTCAAATCTGCGGCAGATTCGGTTCATCACGCAGTCATTATTGCTGACCGGCATTCTGCTGTGGTAGTACCGGATAAAGTCCTTTTGGCGCTCTGTCTGTTCGGATGCTGGGATTGCAAGCAGTTCATCAACGGTCATCTGGAATTCACGCATCGCATTTTTATTTGTGTTTTTTATGTATGTGTTGTACTGCTTCATCAGAGCGGGGTAGATAAGCCGCATGAAGTACGGCTTTTTGTCCGCGACAAGTTTCAGATAAAACCTGCGGGTATCTGCATCTTCAATCAGGTTTACACTGTGGCGGTCGTGCCACTCCCTCGGCATTGGCTTAGCAATAATCCCTTTGGCTTTGTCGATGGCATTTTGCTGGAAAAGCTGGCCGCATTTGATTCGATAATCAAGTTCTTCATACTCGCGGCTGCCTTTGGCATATTGTGCTTGAACATCAAACATAGAAGTAATCCAGTTCGTGGTCTTACCGATATCGTCGCCAAAGCTGTCGATGTTCGCTTGGATGAAGTCTTCTTCACTTACAATCTTTTTGCTCGCCTTACGCTGAACACACATCAAGGCAGGGAGGACTTTTAAGTTCTCTACCAGCACCTTGTTGTCCGTTAGCATAACGAGGTCACCGTCTTTATCCATGCCGTTGAGCGCATGTGCTGCAGTATCCCATGAATTGAAAAGTGTGCAGGTCGTCATGTAACGATACCAATACTCCGCTTTCTCGCTGCGATGCGGGTACACAAGGCGTATGTTATTGTGGCAAGTCATTGGTGCTCGGAAACAGGCCAGCTTATCTGCAGCCTGCTTACACCAATAGCCATTGTATATCTCGCCGGCTTTCAGCAACCCAGTAACTTCAAGCCCAAAGATATGCTGGCAGAGTGAGAATGGGTCACCGCATACGATGGAATAATTGCCGTGGACTTTTAGAACACCAACCTTGGCCTCGTTGATACGGTTCTTAATCATCTGATAGATGCAGTTCTGGACATATGGGTCATCAATCATCTTCGGCTCAATCATCAAAGCCTTTGCAAAATCATTGTCCAGCCGTCCGATATTATCCTCGTTCATGCCGGCACCTTTCAGAAAAAGAACTGTTTTAACTGGGTCGGCATAGAGCACATCCTTAATTTCATTCATGGTCAGGCGGATAAGCTCCTCAATATCATCGTCACTCAAATCATAGCTCTGAATAAATTGATAGTTTAGCGTCCGCTCCTGTTCAAGTTCCTTTGGGCATGTCTTGGCAATTCCAAAGGTGTATCCGTTCGCCAAACAGTTTCGCACGTAGTCTTCACAACTATCGTAGGAATCCCACAGTTTTAGCATGGACGTGGTAAGGATAAGTTCCACATTCCGGATATCAACATCGTTTCCCCATGCATCCTTCACCATGTAGGAACCAGCAACCTTCTCCGCAAAGTCCAGAAAATCAAACGTGAATACCATACCCTTCTCCCATGAGAACCGGGTATTTACTCCGCTCACCAGGTAATCAAGCTCAAGTTCATCGCTCCACCGCTTGGCGAGCGATGGTAACATCAGGCCGTACCCATCGGACTCGTTGAGCTGTACAGGAACTTGCATACGCTCTTCCATAACCGGTTCGCCGTCTGCCTCATCGTTCAGGTAAATAATGTCGGAAAGGAATTCCGTTTCACAATCGCTGACAACAAGAATCCCGTGTGGCATAGATACAGGAATAGAGGCACTGCAAGTCAACGCCTTATAAGCCTCCAGTTTTGCTGGCACCATTTCTTTGTCCATATTACGACCATTATCAATTCGCTTCTTAATTTCTTCTGCATGGCGGTCGCTGATAAACACAATGGTCTCGTTCTTAACGCCACCATTGGTGCCGAGTAGTCGCTGATACTGAATTCCATTGATACTGAACCCACGGCATGCCCGGTGGTAATCTTTTTCTTTGTCTATGATGACGCAAAGATAATCTGGTTTGAATTGCACATCATCCAAGTCAGCATATAGCTGCTTGATTCTTCTCCTGTTCTGCACACTGTTTGGCTCTTTGCGAAGCCGGCGTATCTCCGTCTTAATTTCACGAGCGCGGTTCTCGGCATCCGTAATGCCGTTCAATTCGTCAAGCCACCGCAACACCTGACTGTCTGCCAGAGAAATTACTTCATCGTTTTTCCTTGCCTCTGCTACGGGTAACGTCAATCGCCACTTGGCTTTTCGTAACCGGCTGCTATGAAGTTTGAATATGTATTTCTGGCACACTAACTGCTTAGCCAGTATCATTCACCTCTCTTGTAGATTATTTAATTGGGTTGATAGGGCTAAAAAATAAGGACTACCATTCAGACGTGTATCGAAACCATGCGTCCCGGAACTCAGCTCGTCTTTCTTCTATGTATCGGTCAATCGTCTCATCATCATCAAACGGGGTATAGCGGTCACAATCTTCTTCGGAGCAGCATTTGTCTCCAAAGAGGCAGGTTATGCATCTCTCATTGTTCAACTGATTGTCCTCCTTCGCTGGTACTATTCATCCAGTCAATCAGCAGCTCTCTCATTCTGCTGCTTGGTATGTATAAGTTAATTGGCTTGTTGTCACGTATTGCACTTCGCCATATCCACTGGAGCATCTCGGATAACGCGAAGTGGTCGGAATTGATTTCAATATTTCGTTCAGAAAAGAATTTAAGTAAGTTCGGGTCAACGAACCGATTTGCCATGTATGCGATATCCGTTCGGTCGCGGAATTCATTTGTCGCTCTCGCGCTGACCTGCAAAAAGTTATTGCGAAATCTTCCGGTACGCCGGTCAGTCAGTTTATCACGCGCATCCTTAAATGATGTCCAAAGCCGCGAGTCATGGTTGCCGCCGGGAACGCCTTGGAAAAACTTCTTCAGATTATTGCGCAGCGCACGGATATCCGGGTGGTCATATCCTCTACGGGTGAACCAGTTCTTGGACAGGGCAAATTTCCCGTCTCCAACCTTGTTCATAGCTGGGGTATCTACAATGTGAATCAGACTACGGTAGTCCAAGGGTGGGGGTGAGTCTGGGGCATTAGAGAACCGGTATCCGTCTTCGTCCAGCTCAACACCGATGATTCGGTAGTCAAATCCGAAGAAGTCCAAGTATGCCTTTTGATACTGCCCATCGAACAGGTAGGTCAGCATGAATACTTCGTCAAAAGAGCGGAGCATATCTGGGTTCATTACGTTGAGCAGCGCACTGTCTATCATGCGCAAGGAACCGGCATCGGCAAGTTCCTTGTAGTCGCAGAATCTTCCGTCATACTCTTTATCCTTCCAGCGGACAACACCATTCTCGCTCACATCGGCAAGCTGGCTGATGATAAGCGCGAAGTCCTTATCGGTAACATTCAGCCGTTCGATGACCTGGATGCTCTCATCGATGATAAGAGAGTAGTGATTCGCACGGACAAGTTCCAGTGCCTCCTCGTCCATCAGGTAAAAGAGGGAATGGGTGGCCGCTACGTTTTTGCCATGTCGGATATGCGTCTTCAGCTCAGCGGACTTACTCATGTAGTCGCTGTCTGATTGGTCAAAGTCGCATTGCTCACAGATGCGGTCTACCTCATTCAAATAGGGTGTTATGTAAAGGAACCGCTTGGTTCCCTTGTATCGGTTCATGTACCGTATGGCAGCAGAGGACTTGCCTCTACCCATACGGGCGTCAACTACGGTGATGGTGTTCACGTCCAAATCACCGTCCAGTCATAGTGAAATCCAAAATAGAAATCACATCCTTCCTTTGGATTCGGGTCTTCCAAATATTTCAGGACACACGATTTTTTGTCCGGTTCGAATCCGCTTGCGCTCCGTTCACACTACGCTCTCGCTCCTTAAGCTGTCAGCAGATTTGAGCCGCTTTTTACGTGCTTATATTACTTTATAAGACGAGGTGCCAAAAACCGTTGTGAGACAAGGCTTTTTTGAAACGCCAAGGACACACGGTGTGTCCTAAAGCTGTTTTCGTTGAGTGTTCAATATGAGGTTGTCAAGGTGCAGGGTGAATGCCGTTACGCCGTTACCGGGTCACTCTCCATCAGGTTGCTGTCAACCAAGTAGTTGCAGGTGACGCTTCCAAGGTTGAGGTTGCGGTACGCTTCGTCAATCTCTTCACTTGTGATGCCGATGTAGTCCAGAGTCTGAGCGGCAGTGGAGTGACCAAACATCTTCTGGAGTAACAGAAGCTTACGTGGGTCATTACCGCTCATGACCATCTGGTGGTAGGCGAAGGTCTTACGCAGCGTGTGGGTAGACATCCGGTTGCCAAGTCCAAGGTCTCTCGCAATACCTTTCAGCATGGTGTCAACAGACGCACGGTGGATTGGCTTGTTGAGGTTAGCTCCGTTGTTGGACTCACTGCGGAACATGTAGTCACTGAGTCGAACACCAGGGGTGTTCTCAAGGTACAGGGTAACCGCTTCGACTACGGCCGTGTTGATGGTGATATAGCGATTACGACGACGAGCTCTTGTGTTCTTGGTCTTCTTCTCCAGAATGGAGAATCTATCTCTGAACGTGCAGTCATCGTTGATGATGTTGGAAAAGCGAAGTGAGACGAGGTCGCTCACTCGGAGGCCAAAGTTGATGCCTACGATGAAGAGCATGTTGTCTCGGTAGCGGCGCTGTCCAATCAGGAACTGTGAGATACGGATAATGTCGTTCATATCCTTGATGGGTTCAGCGGCGTGCTCACTGGCAAGCTCCTGCTTGACCTCTTCGGCAGCAGGGGCGATGAGACCAGCCTTGAGCTTACGGCAGCTCTGCTGGACGGTGGCGATGTCGATGACGCCGCTATTCGCTTTTGCAAAATCAAACTGGATAACCTGAGCCATAACGATTCTCCCTTCTGTTCTACACGGTCTCAAGTTGTTTATTTTATTATCTTGATTATACCAAGATTATAACACAAAATCGGCAAGAACGTAACTCAGTTTGATGAACAAAGAAGAAAAAATAAAAGAAAATCAATAAAAAATAAAACACAAATAAAAGGCTCTTCGGTTAAGCCTTTTTCTTTTTTGTCGTCTTCATTTTGTTTGAAAAAGCAGCCACGCAAAAGGCTTAACCATTATTTTCTTTCTGGACATTTTGAAGCCAAGAAAACCTATGTGTATCAACGGGTTTCGTTGACGGGATAGGGCAAAAGTGAAAAAGGGAAGGGGAGAGTGATGAGAACCGACTACATAGTATTCACGGCGGCAAGGGGGGACAAAATACCATAACCACGCCCCCCTACACGACATAGCGCGAAAATGTCGTGTTGGCGAAACAGGGGGAACAGGCCGCACAGCAACGGCAGACAGACAACGGGGAACAGGTTGCAGGGGTTGCCCCCTTGTGACTATGGACGTACTACAAAAAATTAGTGTTGACATTATTCCGCCGTTGTGCTATGCTGTCATTGTCGGACAACGGCAACGGCTACACCGTCACACACCACACGGACAGCCTACACGCCGTAAATCTCAACCGGCAGAAAAGGACGGTACAAACATGAATACAACCACAACCGAAACCCGCAAGGACTTTGAAACAGTCAAGCGCAACTTTGAACAGGCTTTTGCAAGCGGCGGGGACTACTCCACGGAATTGCTTGACCTGTCAACCGCCGTTGCCTATTCCGTTCTAAACAAGTGTTTAGACCCGCAGCGCAAGACCGCGCCGCAGCGTGAACAGGTCAGCGACAACGGACAAAACCCCGCCTTGCTTGCGGTCAAGCGGGGGATAGCCACAGACCGCCGTACACTGGACAGCACAAGCACACTTGCAGACCGTTCAACCCGTATCACGTTCAACGCAGACGGGGACAGCGTAACAGTGACAGCAGACAAGGAAGCAGAAAAGGCGCTTGCCGTTGTACTGCGTGAACGGTTGACAGACGGTATAGACCTTGTGCAAGAGGCCGCCGCCGCTATCTTGGAACAGGCCGCAGACCACGCAGACCCCGCCGCCCCTTGGCTTGATAGCAAGTACACAGTACGCCGCCTGTCCCGCCGTGTTTACGTTCAAGCCGCAGACAGTGCCGCATATGCGGACGCAGAAACAACCCCCATTCAAGAGATATACAGGGCAGTTAGAAAAGCCGTACAGGACAGCCGCGCAACGCAGACAGACCCCCGCAACGGCTATACTTATCTTGAAGAGCTCACCCCCGACGGGCTGGAAACGATTTATAGGCGGCTTGGCAAGTTTGCAGACCTTGGCGGCTATGATTGCAACGGCCTTTACAACGCAGACGTGCAGACCGTTGCAGACTATGACGCACTTGTTGAAAAGTTAGAATTGACAGACCGGCAAGCCGTTATTGTTCGGTTGCGTATGCAGGGCAAGGGCAACAAGGCGATTGCGACATATCTTGGCGTAACATATCAGGCCGTACAAAATACGCTTGCCAAAATCCAGCGCAAGGCCGCAAAAATCGGATTGACTCCCGCCGGATATGTTCCGCAAGACGGGCAGGACGATTGACCAAAACAGAACAGACAGACCGCACAAGGCGGGGGCAGACAGCCCCCGCCCTTTTCTTTTGGACGTAACAGGCAGACCCCCGCCGCGCCCCACAGACCCACAGCGGCAGGGGTTGCCCCTCTGCGGTTAGGGTTGCAGGGACAGCCCCACAGACCCACAGCGGCAGGGGGTTGCCCCTCTGCGGTTAGGGTTGCAGGGACAGCCCCACAGCCGCCCCGCTTAAAGAGTTTTCCAAAAGCGCAAGTTTTCAGGTATTTGACTTAATGCGGCCGTAGTCGGTCACAAGCCCGATTGAGAAACGCAGAGTGAGTCTTGCTATGGGAATATAAGCGGAGATGTCCGCCACTTCCGAGAATTAGCAGACAAGTCCGACTGAGGGACGATAAATCGCAGTTTTGCGGATAAAATCCGCCGTCGCCGGTGCCACGGAGTTAGGCTGTGGGCTGAGGCTATGAGAATAGTTCTCAGGGTACGAGATTGTGAAAATCCCCGGAGGTTTGTGCCTATGAACCTAAGCGCGGCTTGCGTAACGGATGGCTATACGAGAAAGACTTTTGATGGTTATTAGTATCGTCCGAGTTTTCCACCCAAGGGTGTTGCGCTCCGAGGAGCCGAAAACAAGGGCATCAGGTATGAAACCCAGATTTGGTTGAGTATTGCGAATGTAAGACAATTCTCCATGATGGTATGAGTATTAGGAATGATACGCACGCCGTTAGATACTGCAACGGTCATTTGGGGCAGTATGTTCCCCATAGTCCGAGTGTAGAGCCGGCGTCATGCTAAATGGGTTTATCATTGATTGAGCCGCCGAGGTTTTTCGCCTCGGCGGTTCGCTTGAGTGATAAACCTGTTATCACCCAAATCATATGAAAGGGGATTTCAAAATGACCAGAGAAGAAAACACCGCTAAATTGGCACAGTTGCGCTCTGATGCGGAAACCCTTGTCAAAGAGTACAACGAGGCAATCCAGAATGGCAAGTATGAGGACGCAACCAAAGCGGATACCAAGCTGACCGATACGGTCAATGAGTACACAGCCACTGTCCGAGATATGTGCTTTGAGGACTGCAAGAACACTGAAAATCCCATGCTCACCGCTGTCACAACGCTGATGTTTGTGACTATCGGCGTCAAGGACGAGCAGAAGGGCGATGACAAGGTTCCTGTTCGGAGTATCGTGGACAAAGAGCGGCAGATTGACCTGCTCAAGCTGCACAAGTATTGCGGCTCCATCGGCGCCAATGAGAATTGGAGCCATATCGCGCAGAAGATGAACTTCCTGCTGACTGCGCAGAAGTGTGTGGATTTGGGTGTTGACCCGAAGTCCGTCAACGACAGTTATTCTATGAGCGAGATTGCCCGTGAGTTTGATATGGGTAAGAACCCGACCAGCAAGACCAATTTGCTCAAGACCCTTCAGACTGTTATCACCGCCATGCTGGGTGAGGGATATAAGGCAACTTCCCACGATGTGAATTTCCTGCTTTCCGTGTATGCAAAGAAAAACCGCAAGGCGCTGACTGTGACTTGCGCCAATCACCGGTATTTCAGAAACTATCTGGCTGAGGTTTGCCATCGCATTGTAACCGGTAAGTCTTATGAGGTGGATTTCAAAACCAAGAAAGATGCTGCATGAGTAACCGCCCTGATGAGTCTTTGAAAATTAAGACGAAACCGCCCTAAGTGGCGGTCGGTGGGTTTTTCAAAATCTGCCCGCGCCCCTGCAACTATCGCTAATCCGTTGAAGGGGTTATGTTTGGGTTTTTGATGCGCAGGAAATTCAGACATAACCGCAAATGCGGCAACCTTGCGACAGGGGATACTGCCGGTGAGAGATGAACCGGCTACACCGTGTGGGGTTTTTATAAATAAAGACCGGCGAGTGGCTGGACGCTTACGGAAAGCGCCTCCATGCGGGAAGATAAAGTCGCAATCTGTGGCTATCCAGCCATCTCTAATGCAGCTCATCATGGTTTTTGATGAACGGTTGCAAGCCCGTGGAAATGCAGAGCAGAGAAAAACCGAATAAGGAGGCGCAACTGTGACAAAGTTTGAGCAGGTCGGCGTGGAATTCCAGTATGATGCCAGAAATAAGAAAGAGGCGAATCGGAGTTTTCAATATTCCTGTCGGGTTTGCTGCGAGCGCGGAATGCACATTGAGTGTGACAGATGCGCCATCGCTGCGACCAATGCCATTCTTGTGGCGGCTTTTGATACTGAGATGACTTCTCGCTCTCGGCTGATTATCCATCATAGCTGAGTCTGAGGTTTTTGAAATCGTTTTGGTACGCCGTGGGTAAAAGGGAAATTTGGCGGCGTTAAATGAGGTGGGGAGCCAAGGCGGTTTACCGTAATGCAGCCTTTGACGGTCACAAGCCCGTATGAGAAATGCAGAGTGGGGAATTTGAAAGGCAGGGGGGTTGTTATGGCAAATACATATAATCGGACGCAGCATGACTACCGTCAGAGAAGAAAGTCCAAAGGCTATTACCAGAAGTTGATTATCCAAAAGCTGATGGGGCTTGTTCTGCTGGCGATTTGTGGTCTGGTTGTTCTCATGGCCTATCACGGCCAGACTGTGGAAGATAGAGATTGCACAGCGGTTGTGCTTTTCGCGCCGATGGCATTCTACCTGCTTTTCGCCAAAGAAATCGTGATTTACTAAACCTTGATTTTCATTCTGCATTACATCGCCGCCGAAATCTACAACAAAATTAACTTTGAAGAATACGAGATTTGCCGGACGGGATATGGTGCGGTTTGAAAGTCGCCGCTGAAAGGAGGTTTTGCGTATGGATTCGATTAAGCTGTCCCCAAAACACGGAGTGAATCCGACAATTCCTGTATGTTTCTGGTGTGGCTGTGAGAAGAATGAGGTCGCCCTCATGGGGTATTTGAAAGGCAAGGGCGGTGAGGATATTGCTGCCCCGATGCACATGGTAATTGATTATGAGCCTTGTGACGAGTGCCGCCAGAACATGGCACAGGGTTTTACATTGATTGAGGCAACCAGCAAACCAAACGCAACTTCCAATGTGGAAATCCAGCGCGGAGTTTATCCAACTGGCCGATATGCGGTTTTAAGGCGAGAGGCCGCTGAGAGAATCTTCAACAATTTGAATGGCAGAGATAAAGGATTTGTCACGCCGGAGATTTTTGAGCAGATGATTTCCTGTGATTAAGCGGTTTGGGATACCGGGATTTATAGAATTCCGAAAGTATGGGTTCGGCGGGACTTACCTGATTATCGGTCAGGTTTGGTTCACGCTGAGGCGAGGTTCGATGCCGTAAGGCTGGCACGGTACGATTCCGTGGGGCGGGTTTCCCGCCTAACGCTTAGTCCCCATACCAGTGAAGGTAAGTGAGGAGGCATCCAAAAGCTGAAAGCTGATATGGGGCGCCGCCGACTGCGAGAGTGTCGGGGTAGGGGCCTGATTCTTAATGTGGTCAAGCGGGGGAAATGCTGCCTCTGCGTGGGTAACGCTTCGGCGTAGATAAAAGTGCATCCTTTGGGGGATTAGAGATGGAAAATAAAATCGGAGTCATGACCGGTTTTTATTGAGGTGAAATCCCTCCCCATTAAAAAATCAAGGAGGCTTTCGTATGATGGTCAAACTGTTCGCAATGTTGATGGCGCTCCTTATGTCGGCCGGGGTTTCCAGTGGAGAAATCGACCCTGGTCATGTGGATTTGGACATCACAGACTATGGTGCTCAAATTACATTTGAAGATGGTACTGGGTATTGGCTGGAGTTCAGGCAGACGCAGAACAGCGCAATCCGTTTGGAAGAGGTGGATTATCTCGAAACGGAAGAGCTTTTCCTTTCGGAGATGGAGGAAAATGGGCTGACGGATTATGAGCTGTATGATTCTTCCGAGCTAACGGTAGACATTTTGGAGTCCAGAAAAGGAACCACAATCATTGAGCGTTGCATCGGGTTTGTCACAAACGGGCAGACCGGTGATGGCGCAATCTTGAATGCCGCCGATAAAAATTATAACTATATCAGCTACCGTTCCATTGACCAGGAGTATTGTGATGGAACGGTAATTTTGACCTACCTGATTTATAACCCAGACAACAACTACATCGATGATATCACGGAGCGGTACGATTTCGTTATCAGCCGCGAGTGGGAAGATTGAGGTGGTCAGTATGTATGAGTTCCGATATGTAGATGGGCATATCGAGGTTTTTCTGAATGGGCAATTTCAATTTTCCGCTGACACTATGCGGGAGGCAAGAAAAGAGCTTGAACAATATGTGGAGGTTTGACTGTGGAAAAGCGTTTGAAATGGTTTGGCTTTGCTGTTGCAGCCACTTTACTGATTCTCGGCACATTGTCAGGTTGCGGAAATCGGCAGTTGTTTGATACGACCTACACTTTTGACAGAGCAATTATCTCCATGCCGGATGGTTCGATTGTTTCCGGGACTGTGAGCTCTTGGAAAGATTATGAAGACGGAGACCAGATTCAGGTAGTGATTAACGGAACTACTTATCTGGTTCACAGTTCTAACATCGTATTGATAAACGAATAATTCAAGGATATTCTGCTATGAAGGAGGTTCCAATGAATAAGGATGAGATGGTAAATATCCTATCACAGAGAACAGGATTTATGAAAAAGGATTCGGAAGTCATGCTTGATGCAGTTTTCCAAATCATCACTGAGGCGCTGGCAGCCGGCGATAAGGTTCAAATCGCGAACTTTGGAACCTTTGAGGTAAAGCATCGAGCGCCGCGAACCGGCAGAAATCCAAGGGCAAATGTGCCGGTTCCAATTCCTGCGAAACAGGTTCCAAGTTTTAAGCCTGGAAAGGTTCTGAAAACTCTTATCGAATCAGGCAAGTGAAATCAATTGGTGCGCCACTTGGCTGGGCGGTAGCGAGTTTGATTTATATATGGGGTGGCCAATAGGCTGCCCTGATATGGGGATGTGGCGAAGTCGGTAACGCAGGTGGGCTATGCTTATCGGGTGTAGTATATATTGTGGTATTTGTAGTATTTCTATCTCCTTCTACAGGGATACCCGCTGTGCTTTCATCAGAATACCCCGCAGAGTATCCTGCCTCATCGTTGGTTCAAATCCAACCATCTCCACCAGTGGGAACGGCATTCGTGTTTCAGACATCGGAATCTGGAGCATATCCGTGTTATCCGAGACATGGAAGTATGAGTGTGGGGAATGCCACGCAGCGGAGTTGACCTGGAGTTTTAAGCTGCACTTTTATGGGGATATAGCTCAGTTGGAAGAGCGATGGCTTTGCAAGCCATAGGTCGTGGGTTCGAGTCCCATTATCTCCACCAGCCCCACGGATTTGCCGTGGCGGGAATTCCGTAACCACCCCACTATTCGGGGAGAGGTGCGGGATAGCTGATAGCCCTTCAGCGATTAACGGTTACCACTAAACCGAAAGTGGATGGGTTAGCCAAGAAATGCTGCTTGGCGCGGGGTTTGGTTTCCACAGAAGGTGGGAACTTTTATATTGTGCATCCTGCTGGTGGAGGTTGGTGAACCAGCAACCCCGTAAATATTAACATGGAGGTGCGCCATGTATCAAATTGGAGATAGAGTTCGTTGTCTTGTAGATAAGCCTGAGAATAATGGCTATATTGTCTGCGGAAGCACGGGAACAGTTGTCTATTGCGAAGGTGATATAGTTTTCGTAGAGTGGGATAACTACGTAGATGGTCACGATTGTGATGGCCACGCTTCTGAGTGGGGATACGGATGGAACGTTCTATTCAGCGATGTTGAATTAGAAGGTGATGATGCCCAATATGAGTTTGACGAGGATGAGTTCAGAAATCTTATTGGTATCTGAAATGAGGTGACAATTATGATGTGTCCAGATAATGTGATTTTGAACCGCACCTGCGCCGCATTTCCAGAACAGTATGATGCGTTTGATTCCCACTGGAATCTCATTGGATATCTTCGCGTTAGACATGGACTTTTTACAGTAGAAGCGCCTGATGTTGGTGGAACTATTGTTTATAAGGCAATAATATCAAGCGGTTTGGGATACTTCAACGATGAGGAGCGTCTGGCCTTTTTAGACAAGGCAAAAGCAGCACTGTCTGATTTTTACAACAATGTTCGCTCAGTATGACTTGGAGGGATTTAGATATGATTTATACACATGATGAGGCAATGCTTATTGTTGAGATGTTCGAGGATATCCTTATACAACACAATATTAAAATTCCAAGCCCGGAAGATGATGAGCGAGAACTTGATAACGATGCAGCTCTTTATGGGAGTACATACAGCGACCTTCTTGATAGTGTTGAAGATAAACTGATTGAGATTTTGAAACGGCATACCTTAAATACTAAGGTGATTCGTGATGAATTCTCAGGGACGGTATAAGGCAGGTGACTTGAGTGTGGGATAAACCATTAGAAATAGAAATGTTGGCTAATGAAAATGGCGTGGTAATCAATTGCCCAACAGTAGAAGCGTATATGGAAATGGCCAGGGTGCTTGATGAGCATGGGTTCAGGTTTGGCAATGGAGTAAGCCCAATTGACGAGGATGTTGACTGGGATGAACATGGAGAAGATTTCTGCTTTTATGCAAAAGGAAGCAGAATTTACTACGGGCCCAAGTATAGCACGGAAGAGGCACCTTGGAGTAGTTACACAAAATGTACGTTTTATGGTGCGACATCTGACTTTGAGCCAGCAGATGATAATGAAATGAGCAAGTTCTTAGGGTTCTAAAACATACGAAGGGGGTATTCACGTGGGAGTAGATGTTCATATCCCAGCAAACGAAGTTTGGTCTTTCTTCCAGAAAAATAAAGACCGCTTAACCGAGGAAATGGTAGCCATTGCCGAGAATACCGATACGGAATATGCAGTCTATCTCACAGAGGATTATGGATACCCGACGTTCTTTGTATGCAAGGGTGACCTGCCACCTGAATACGAAGAGGGTGCAATCAATCCAAAGGATTGTGAACAGACAGCAAAGAAGTGTTATGCGCAGTACCTTTTCCCGGTTCAGGTTAATTCCGAGAAGTCTTATCCATTTCCCATAGAAGATGAGGATGAGAGCTCTACAAAACAGGACATGGAGGATGTTGTATATGAGCGAGAGGATGAACTTCGCCTTGCGCTGTGCGACTTTCTCCAGGTTGTACTCATGGATTTGGAAGATGGGGTAGATATCGAATCATACTACGGCCCCGGTATAATAGATGAGATTCTGGACTATTTTCTTGAGTATCTTGGTTTTGAGCAAAGGCTCCCGATATATCGGCCGATGTTTATCACGGATGATGAAACCGGAGAGGAAGTATATACAGAGTATCCATATGACATGGATGGATTGTACGAATGCGACGATACTGATGGGGAAACTAAGTAATCCCCCATCATATTTGGCGAGGTGGCCGAGTCTGGTTTATGGCAGCGGTCTTGAAAACCGCCGTGCGCGAGGAGCGCACCGTGGGTTCGAATCCCACCCTCGCCGCCATATTTGAACAGAAGGAGGCTTGCGAATATGCCAGCGTGTTTGGACAGTTATCCTTGGCAGTCGCTCAAGGGATGTGGGAGTATGGCGCCGGCCATGTTCAAAGTCGGTGACTATAAAAATGCGTGTCTAAAAGATGGTACCAATGTCCAGTTTCGGATTATTGGATTCAATCATGACAGGGCAAGAGGCGGCATCGTTGTCCCTATGACATGGGAAATGGTTGACTGCATGCCGAAACGATATCCGTGGAATCAAACTGATACCAATGAAGGTTCGTGGGAGAAAACATATCTCCGTTATCTGATGAACGACCCTGCCGGCGAAGTATACAGGTTACTTCCGGATGAAATCGTTGAGCTTGCGGTTCCGGTTATCAAGCAGACTGCAAACACTTATGATGGTTCCAACACCATCATTGAAACAGAGGACAAGTTTTGGATAAAATCCGAAAAGGAACTCTATGGACGGAATATCTTTTCAGCGCCCGGAGAGGGACACTGGTACGAATATTACCGTCAGGAAGATGTTCCTTGGGGCAAGAAAAGAAATGGCAGCGATGAATATACGCTGTTGCGTTCCCCTTATTACAACAACAGCAACACCTTCTGCTTTGTGGACACGGACGGCTGCGCGGGCGCCGGCGACGCGGGGTATTCCTATGGGCTCGCCCCGGCTTTCTGTATCTAATCTCTGACCCACAAAGAACAAGCACCACGAAAGTGGTGCGGGAGAAAACAAGGTTGAATTCATGAGTTAGCCCGTTAAGGAAACTTAACGGGTTTTCTCATGCCTTTCAATATGGTGCCGTAGTCAAGTGGCTAAGACGCCGCCCTTTCACGGCGGAGGCGCGGGTTCGATTCCCGCCGGCATCACCAGGCCCGCAAGGGTACACTAAATAAAAAGGAGTACATAACTATGGCAAAAATCGTAATCGCAGGGGACGCAATCGTCGTTACTTCCGCTATGAAGCTGGAGGACATCAAGACCATTGAGAAGTATCGTCCCAATGCCCTGACCCTGATGGGTGGTGAGGATGGCAAGGAACCTATCTTTGCTATCGGTACTACTGAGGGTTGCGGCAACATCAATCAGGTCGGTGCATCTTTCGGCCGCGAGTCTCACGATGATGACAAGTACGCCACCATCACTATGGTCGCCGGTTGTGCTACCGATGGCGACATCAAGGAGTGGGTTGCCGACCGCATCGGCACCGCCATCATCAACCTGAACAAGCTTGAGGAGAAGCTGCCCGCTGTCCTTGAGGAGATTGCGGCTGAGAAGGCCGAGGTCATGAGCAACATCACTGTCGCTCAGTAAGAAGTGGGGCGGCAATGCCGCCCCTTATTCTTAAAAAATCCAACACCAATTTTAATGAATTAAAGGAGTATTGATTATGATTAAGGTTACTGTAGGCAACAATGTCAAGCGCGAGTCCGTTATCATCGATGAGAACACCACCCTGCGTGCCTGCCTTGAGGCCAATGGCGTGGATTATACCCGTGGTGTAATGCATCTCGATGGTTCCTCCCTGAATCCCGGCGACCTCGATAAGACGTTCGCCAGTTTCGGTATCACCGAGAAGTGCTTCCTGCTGAACGTGGTCAAGGCTGATAACGCCTAAGTTACATACCTAAATGGAGCCGCCTTCGGGCGGCTCTTTTATGGGGGAGTGACGGAATAGGCAGACGTAGCGGACTTAAAATCCGCTGGGTAACTCCCGTGCCGGTTCGACCCCGGTCTCCCCCACCATGAGAATATAAAGTGAGGTGTTCCTATGTTCAAAACAAGCATTGCGTCAACCCCGCTGACAACGGATGCTGCCAATAGCTATTTTCGTAACATCGATGGTGAGCGATTTGGCAATGACAATTCTTTTCTTGCGACGCTTCGTGCATTAGTTGCACCTCGCATGAAAGACGGGGAAAGTATTTACCTTCGGTTCGGAAGAAGTAATTATAGCTCATTTCAAATATCCAATGCGTCTGTTGATGCCGCAGCAAGGGCGATTTGCAACGCATATGATTTGGGAGATGCGTCCAACCAGGTTGTGATTCACAGTTTTACTGCTGACCAGGAAAGCAATTTGGCGAATATGCGGGTGATTGAGAAGCTACCCGCTTGCTATCCCGGCTATCACCAGCTTGATAAGGTAAAGGCGTTTTATCGCAAGTCTTTTAATGTGGATTGTTATATCAATCCAGAACGCAAAAACGTGATTCTCTTCGTTGATAATCTCGACAATAAAAAACTGCATTATTTGCAGGTGTCTATTCTTGCGTTCCTTCCGTGGTACTTTAACCCGGAAGATGGTGTGTCCGATATCGAAATGCAGCTCATCTATTCTCTGCGTGAAAGTTCTCCGGACAAATATCAGGACTGTCTTTCAAAGATTGCAGAACAATATGATTTCAGAACCGCTCGCATTCGGCAGTTGCTCAGCGGGTTTGAAACCAGATATGAAAAGATTGAGCGGGATAAGGTGCGCAATTCGATTGCGGCAACAGACGATAAAATCAACCAGTTTAACAATGAAATCGGAAGGCTCTTTGGCCAGAGAAACGAGCTGTGCATCAAGCTTATGGGGCTTGAGCGCAAAATCGAAGAAGGCGGGGAGGACTCCGAAATCATGGAATACTTCCTGTGCAATAACCGCCTTGTCCTTGAGGAAGTCACAGACACGGATATGTATTTCTGCGTCAAGGATTATCTTACATATTTCGACAGGGAGATGGCTGAGCAGTACATCAACAACGAGCGCAGCTTCGTTTATAATGGTCGTCATGGTGCCTCTGCTGAGAAAATGAAAAAGCTGATGATGGAACTCTTTGTTTCTGAGGAGCCAAGGCTGAGAATCAAGGTGTGTGCAGCATACCGGTTCAATCTGAATGGAAACGTCGGGACGCAGGGAGGGCATACATTTTCCTATGAATTTTCCGACTGTATGCCGAATCCGCACATCGACCGTTGGAACTGCATTGGTAACTATGAGAGAACAATCAACCAGCTCCTGATGAATCGAGATTACATCGGAGCCCTTGAACAGTGTGTAGCGTCCTGTAAGAGTTTGAACTGGGGAGATAGCACTGTAATGGGAACGTTCATGAACACCATGTGGAATAGCGGTGGTGACGGATACAACAATAAGTGTATTGAACTTCCCGATGGTCGAGTTGTAAAGCCGGCCGAGGCAATCAAGTGGCTCGAACAGCAGGAGGAAAGCGATGAGCAGAAGACGGAGGAGGCGCAAGATGAGTAAGCCTATTAAGATGACGCAGGAATATTTGGATGAGTGTAGACGTGACTTTGAAAAGGCTTTGACGCTGACAAAGATGGCAGACGGTAAGCTCAATTTTACCAAAACGTTCACCCTTGGTGACCGAAAAGCGATTGTGTATTTCACAGCAGAGGCATGGGCAAAGATGGTGATGCTCATCAAGGAGTTTGATAAAGAGGTCGCATGGCATGGCATTGCTAAGCGTGCGGATGATGAAACGAAGGACGAGTATATCATCTCGGACATTGTGGTATATCCGCAGGAAGTAACCGGTTCCACAGTGGAAATGGATACAGAACAGTATGCGGTGTGGCTCATGGAAAATGATGAAGATGAGCGGTTCGGCCACATTCATATGCAGGGTCACTCGCATGTGAACATGGCGCCAAGTCCGTCATCGGTAGACCTGACGCATCAGGAAGAGATTTTGAATATGCTTGGCGATGATGACTTCTACATCTTTATGATTTGGAATAAGTCGTTCGCCAGCAATACCAAAGTATACGACATGAAGAAGAACGTCCTGTTTGAGAATGCGGATGTTACTGTCAAGATTATTGGTGCCGCAGAGGATTTGGATGAGTTCATTAAAAACGCCAAAGACATGGTGAAGTCAAAGACATATACTCCGTCCACCTATCCCAGAACGCCGGTCACCCCATACAACCCATTGTCCAGTGCCAAAAAGGATGAGGAAAAGAAACAGAGTAAAGATGCAAAAGATAAGCCGAGAACCAGAATCGGTGCTGGTTGGAGCGGCAAGAATGCCAGCGGTCAGGGTTCGTTCTTTGACCAATACGATGATGAGGACGACATTTACGGATATTACAGAGAACACTTCGGGAGGTAACATATGGATTTATCAAAGAGTTATGAATACTTCCAGCCGGAAAAGCAGAAAGACCGCATCCATATTATTGGGTGCGGTTCTGTTGGCTCCACAGTTGCATATATGCTGGCCAGAACCGGCGTAACCAACTTCACCTTGTGGGATTTCGATACGGTCGAGCCGCATAACCTCGCCAATCAGATGTTTCGCCAGAAAGATATCCATAAGCCAAAGGTTGATGCGCTTCTGGATATCATCTGCGAAATCAATCCGGAGATTGCAGACACGGCAAAGCTTAAGCCGGACGGATGGAATGGGCAGCAGCTTTCCGGGTATGTGTTCCTGTGCGTGGATAATATTGACCTTCGCCGGCAAATCGTGGAGATGCATATGGACAACCCGTATGTCAAGGCGATGTTTGATTTCAGAACCCGTCTTGAGGATGCGCAGCATTATGCTGCAGACTGGTCAGATTATAAGATGAAGAAAGACTTCCTCAACTCCATGAATTTCTCCCATGATGAGGCGAAGGAAGAAACGCCGGTGTCCGCATGTAATGTTACCCTATCTGTTTGCCCTACGGTTCTTGTGATTTGCGCCAGAGGTGTGGCAAACTTTATGAACTTCTGGAATGGCAAGCCGCTAAAGAAACTTATCCTTGACGACGCATTCAATTTTGTCTGCGACGCATTTTGATTTTGATAACTCGGACGGGAGGTGAATTGCTTGGAAACGACTGTAGGAAAACTTAAAATTGGTGCTCCCCTTGTGATGGGTAGGTACAGTGTCAGCAAAGATGCTGACCCGGCGCCAATCGTGTGGTTGAAAGGTACTCCAAACAGTGATTTTATCACGGAGTTTGCAGTAGATTACCTCCCGCTTGATGCGTTAGAGCGGGAGAGCGAAAATATAAGACATAGGTACTCTGGAAACCCTGACTACAACAAGAGCAATCTTCTTCAATTCCTGAACAGCGACCAAGACGAATGGTATTCTCCAACACATCAATATGATACACCTCCCGTCCGTAGCAACGTCAACAATGGTTATAAGGATACATATTACGAACACTACGGGTTTCTGTATTACTTTGAAGAATATGAGGTTAGCTGCATTGATGGTGACGCCGGCACGAAAATTCATCTTCCTGTATATGGAACTTTTCATGGTGAAGATAGACTTCAACTCTTTCGCAAGAAGGGAATCCGCGCTAAAGCGACAGAAGATTTTGTAGCAAACAAAGGTGTTGGCTTTAGAGAAACATCTTTCATTCCTATCTGGCTTGCAGATGAAAGCGAATATAATGATGAAGCTCGCATTATGGGGCGTAACGGAGAAGTCAATTACCAACGCCCAGTATATTCTTGCGGTGTTCGTCCGATATGTGTTGTTAAGCCAGACACCATTGTTGTGTGCGATGACGATGGGTTATACCATATCAAACCATGTGTTGTAAGTGTAAATGTGTGTACTGACGAAGAACTGTTTGAACTTTTGGGCATGGCACAGCCCTAAGTGCTAAGGAATTGTAACGCATTTCTCCATAAGGAGAGCTTTACGCCAAAGGCTAAAGTAACAAATTGTCGGGGAAGAAGGAGGGTATCCGCCGGAAGCGATGCAGCAATACGAGTTGATGCAACGTCGGTAGACGGCACCAAGTCAGCAAAAGCCCGATGAGATTATTCCCGGTCATCAGATTTCCCAACAGAAGTGACTTCCACCGTGCACAAAACCAACCTTAACCCACTGGAAAAGAACCCAATATGACATCACGCCCAGTAAGACCCGACGACTGAGTCGTCCCTTCAATGGGCCCCGACATCCATTATTCTATGTAGGTTACAATTCACGTTTACGGAAAGGGGGATTTACCTTGGTGTATATCACAGTTAAACAATCTCCAATTTATCATCAGATGACACTGGAAGAGTTTTTATTTCAGACATTTCAGGGGCCAGCGGTCATCAATGAAAACATGACGAATACCAGAACATACGAATTTGAGAGTGCCAGCGCGCACTTCACAAAGAGTATTGATGTTGACTCTCTTATTTGGACGTTGGTGCGATTCAATCAATCTACAGAAGAACTGAGAGAAAAAGAACGTATCTCGTTATACAATACCTTCTACATCCCTAAGAAGTCGGGTGGACTTCGTAAAATCAACGCCCCAAATCCAGAACTAATGAATGCGCTGCGACGACTGAAGACAATTTTTGAAGAGGACTTTAAGGCATTATATCATACGTCCGCTTTTGCATATGTGAAGAAACGGTGTACTGTCAACGCTGTGGAGCGGCACCAGCAGAACAATAGTAAGTGGTTCGGTAAACTTGACCTCCACGATTTCTTTGGAAGTACTACGCTGGATTTTGTTATGGACATGTTCTCAATGATTTTCCCGTTCAGTGAAGTTGTGAAGACAGTGCGAGGGAAAACCGAGTTGAGAAAGGCGTTAGAGCTGGCATTTTTAGATGGCGGTCTTCCGCAGGGGACGCCTATCTCACCAACCATCACAAACATCATGATGATTCCGGTGGATTTTAAGCTTTCAAATGCATTGAGGGATTTTGATAACCAGAAGTATGTATACACCAGGTATGCAGATGATTTCATCATATCTTCCAGATATGAGTTCGATGTTCGCAAAGTCGAAGAACTCGTTGTATCTACTCTGCAAAGCTTCCATGCGCCGTTCTCAATTAACGCATCCAAAACAAGGTACGGTTCATCCGCTGGACGGAATTGGAATCTTGGCCTTATGCTGAACAAAGACAACGAAATTACTGTTGGTCACAAGAAGAAACGCCAATTCCAATCTATGCTATATAACTATATTACAGATAAGAAAAGAGGGATTGAATGGAGCCGCGAGGATGTGCAGACAATGCAAGGACTCTACAGTTATTATCGCATGGTGGAAGAGAAGCCGATTGATGCAATCGTAAAACACATCGACGACAAAATGGGTGTTGATGTAATTCGCATGATAAAAAAAGATTTGAGATAAGCCCTTTGACGGTAGGAGGTTAAACCGTCACTACTAATTCATTTGCAATGTATAACATTCTATTTTGAATGTGCTTTGCGCCAAAGGCCGAAGTAACAACTTGATAGGGAAGATAGGAAGGCGGACACGCGGGCCTCCCTGAAGGCGCCTGCTAACAAAGAGTTTTTATTCTATAACTTAGCTTCCGTTTCCGTTATCCATACCTATCAACCATTGTGCCACAATAACACGGTCACCAAATGACTGTAAGTTCAACCAACTTAAGCTCCTATTTTTAGCCTCAAAGCCTGGTTCCTGAGCTGCCGGCACGCAGCTATTCCTATGCAGATTGCGAATGAGAAAGGATTACTATGATATTTGTTACAGGAGATACACATGCCAATTTGGACATTGGTAAACTGAGCACAAGAAAATTTCCAGAACAAAAGGAATTGACCAAAGAGGATTTCCTGATTGTGTGCGGTGATTTTGGACTTGTGTGGGACGGCTCTGCCAGAGAAATATACTGGCAAGACTGGTTATCAGATAAGAACTTCACCACACTGTGGATAGATGGCAACCATGAAAACTTTGATATCCTGTACGAGTTCCCATTGGTAGAAAAGTTTGGTGGTAAGGTCAGGGAAATTGCGCCGGACATTTACCATCTGGACAGAGGGCAAGTCCTGACCATTGACAACCAGAAAATCTTTGTCATGGGTGGAGCACGTTCTCACGACCGTGAGCATCGGATAGAACACATTTCCTGGTGGGAGCAGGAAATGCCAACGTCTGAGGAAATGGAACGCGCAATTGAGGCGTTGGATAGATGTGAATGGGGAGTCGATTATGTTATTACACATTGTGCTCCAAAAAGCGTACAGAAAATGGTATGCAGTTGGTATGAAAGCGACCCCCTTGTAAGTTTTTTGGAACGTGTTCACACAGACCTGAAATTCAAACGCTGGTATTTTGGTCATTATCATATTGACCGTACATTTGGGGAGCAGTTTGAGGCGCTATATAATCGAGTAATCCCAATGGAATAGGAGGGTTCCGAATGACACGAACGGAAAACGATGACCGATATACTCGTTGCCTAAAAGAGCTGCGTTCTTTAATTCCTGATGACGAGTACCATGAGGTGATGTCACAGGACATGTGTGAGTTGGATTCTGAATTCCTTGGATTTGTTGATGTGTATAAGAACCTGAGTAGGATAATTCCAAAGGGAAGTATTGTAATTGACTTTGGTTGTTATCTCGCGGCGCAGAGCTATTTCTTCGGGAGACATAAAATGTATATCGGCGTTGATGTAGTGAGCATGCGGCGATTTACGCCACCAAATTCAGTACATTATACAATGAGCATCCAGAACTTCATTCAGACAGAGGTGCCCAAATTGTTTGAGGAGTATGACGAGCTAAAACTCTGTGCCATCTGCTCCTATGTCCCAGATTTTCAAGCAACAGAGATGGTAAGGAAAACATTCCCCAATGTGTTTTGCTATTATCCTTGTGGTGTGTAAGGCACGGAGAGATACCCAAGTTGGTGAAGGGACAAGTTTGCTAAACTTGTAGGCCGGTAACGGCGCGTGGGTTCGAGCCCCACTCTCTCCGCCATATGGGAGTGTGGTGTAACGGTAGCACAGCGGTCTCCAAAACCGTATGATGGAGGTTCAAATCCTTTCACTCCTGCCAGTTGCCGGGTAGCGCCCGGATGATGTGAGCGTGTGAGCAGGAAGCCTCACAGAGAATGACAATGCTCGCTGAAAACTGCAAATCCATCGTGAGATGAAAACTCCTGGCCAGTGGATTTGTGTGATAATCTAAGCGAGAACTGCTCCAAATGTGGCATTGGTGTTTAATGGTCAGCATATCGGTCTTCCAAACCGAGGGTGCCGGTTCGACTCCGGTATGCCACTCCACACACCCCTTTAGCTCAGTTGGTAGAGCAACGGACTTTTAATCCGTAGGTCATGGGTTCGAATCCCGTAAGGAGTACCACTCTCATGGGGTGGGAAGTTGTGAATACCCCGCCACCAGAAAAATAGGTGGTTCACAGCCCCATGAGATACCACTGACACCAAGGAGAGACTTGGCGGGAGTTAGCGCACTTGTGGAGAACCGATAAATAAAAGCGCACAATATGGGGATGTCGCCAAGCGGTAAGGCATCGGACTTTGACTCCGACAAGGGCTGGTTTCACCACCCGCTCGTAGGTTCAAATCCTACCATCCCTGCCAAATGTGCTGGAATAGCTCAACTGGTAGAGCGGCGCCCTCGTACAGCGCAGGTTCTCGGTTCGACTCCGGGCTCCAGCTCCAAGTCCCTATTGGTCATGTTCACGTTTGTGCGGTTCAGCTCATTACTTTACTGCTATCTCTGTGAAAGACACAGCCGGGTGCACACGGTGTTCTTCGGACGTAGGGTTTGCCGCTGCGATGCGTCGTGGCGGCATCTATGTCGATGTAGCTCAGAAGGAAGAGTAACCACGGGATGGTGTGTTGCTGGTTCAAATCCAGTCATCGGAAGAATCGATGTAGCTCAAGAGGAAGAGCAACCACAAGATGGTATGTCACTGGTTCAAGTCCAGTCATCGACAGATATCTTTGCTCCAAAAGCCACGGAGTTGACGCCTCGGAAAGACGAGGGCATGCGCTGGCATAGCTCAGTTGGTAGAGCGCCGGTTTTGTACTCCGGATGTCGCGGGTTCAAGTCCTGTTGCCAGCTCCATCCCCATGAAAGGTGAGTGAGTTTACGGGACTTCTTACCGTCCAATGTGTTGGGTTTCATATTGGGCTGGGGAACGCCGTCCTTTTCGTCTGCTGCCGTGTGCATATGCCGCTAAGCATAAAAGGTGATGCTTTCGGTGAAGATGGTTCGATTCCATCAGGGGTATATGTGTGAGCGGCAAAGAACCGTGCCCTATCTGGGTGTAGCGCAGTTGGTAGCGCGCTTGCTTTGGGAGCAAGATGTCGGGAGTTCGAGCCTCCCCACCCAGACCATAATAAACCACAAAAGGAGGAAAGTAATATGCCAACCGGTTATACTGCTTTTATTGAAGATGGTGATATTACAACAGGTCGAGAATTCCTTCTGTTATGTTCGCGTAATTTTGGAGTGGCCATTGATATCAGAGATGAGCCTTTGTCTGTGCCAACTCCTACAAAGTTTGAACCTGACCCATATTATAAGAAGTCATACGAAGATGCCGTCAAAGAACTTGAAGAAGCGAAGGCGCTTACATTCGGCACGGCAAAACTACGCAGACGGTCAGAGTATGAAAAGAAAATAAAACGTGCTAAAGACGTTGCTACTAAGATGGATGAGGTGAACCAGCGTTACCAAAAGGTTCGCCGTGAGGTGGAATCATGGATTCCTCCGACCGATGACCACAGCGGAATCAAAAGATTTGCTCTGGAACAGATTGATATGTGCGTCAAACAGAACAATGATATGTTTGAATATTATCAAAAGATACTTAATGTTCCATTTGATGACAGCGATAAGGCTGTCCGGATGTACATGCAGGATAGCATTACTTCCTGTGAGGATGCGGCCAGACGAGCAAAAGAGAGATATGAAGAAGAAATCCAGCGAGCGAATAAAAAGACGGAGTTCATGCAAAGCTTTTTGTCAAGCTTGGATAGCCTGGGAATGAGGTGAAATAAATGGCGAACTACTGTTGTACGATTCGAACGAACTATTTTCACGTTAAAGATGAAGTAAAATTTCGAGAGTTAATGAACAGGGTCTATGGATGCGAAGATACTGTGGAACTTTTTGAAGAAAAAGATTCAAACGGAAAAACTATATTCGGGTTCGGGACATATGGTGGCATTGCTGGGCTTGCGAACGCTTCCGAAGACGAGGAAGAATTTTGTGACGATACGGCCTATGATGAGTTTATCAATGGCCTGCAGGAATGCGTAGCAGATGATGATGCCGTTATTATTTTGGAGGCAGGTAACGAAAAGCTGCGCTATGTAATAGGTTCAGCAACAATCATAACGAGCGTCACATATGAGTACCTGGATATTACAAGTCTCGCGATAGATAAAGCGGCAGAGCTGTTAGGAAATCCCAAATGGGCAACAAAATGTGAATACTAAGGAGGAGCTACCATGACCAGAAATGAATTTTTGGATACCGTAAATGATTGGTATGAATTGATTGAATTCTGCAACGACGTGGGATGCAGCTATTGCGATGATGTTTACTCCGAAGAAAGCATGAACGAGGATATCAATGAGCGTTTGACAGATTGGGCGCAGGAATGCACTTGGCAAGAGTTATATTCCAGACTGGACGACATCCCCAGCGGGTACGATTATTACAGGTGTGATGATTACGGTGACTGGGAAGGTCTTGACGATTCTGATTTTGACGAATACAAAGATGACATCCTGGAATGGATGGACAATAATGCATATTGGGACGAAGATGAAGATGAAAATGAGTACGATGATGACTGCTTTGACGATGAGCCTATGGAAGATTGCGATGATGAGGTTGCTGAGGAAGAGGATTTCTCCGCTACCGAACTGATTGGTATGTGCAGCGCAGCATTTGCTGTCATCCAGCAGGAAAGTTTGCAAAGAATCCAGAAGGAAGAGGAACAGTTCAACAACTTTGTCAACCTGAATATTCCAAAAGTTCTAAAGTAATCTGGTCATAACACGAAAGTGTTTTGATATGAGCTGCTCGTGGAGATTGGCTCTGCCTACATATACACCAAAGCAAAATGGCATAGCATCTTCTCGCCAATGGCAGAAGAACGAGTTTGGGTTCTACATTTTTATCCACGCAAATTGGACTGGATATTTTTGTTTTCAGCGAAAACAAAAATATCCAGCCAATTATGCTCGATAAAAATGACACTCTGTGCACACACCTCGGTTAGAGAGCAATAACCTCGGTGTGCAGACGGGCAGCTCAATAACTCTCTGGAGCGGGTGGTATTACATCATCTGCTCCTTTATAATAGTAGAAAGGGGCGAGTGGTATGAACGTCTATACAGAGCAGAATGGTGTCGTTGGGGATGGCGTACCCTTTGAGCGCATCCGCCGTATCACCGGATATTTAGTCGGAACACTCGACCGTTTTAATAATGCAAAACGTGCTGAAGTACAAGACCGTGTGAAACATGATATCCAGAAAGGCGTGGTGAAATGATAGAGCTGCAAGGAAAATTCGCGGCCGCAAAGGTATTTACGAATGTGGTTGACAATGAGTCTATCTCACAGGTTATCAATCTCCTGAACCAGCCCTACGTTTCGGGGAGTAAAGTTCGTATGATGCCTGATATCCATGCCGGCGCTGGGTGCACAATTGGAACCACCATGACTATTCGAGATAAGATATGCCCAAACCTGGTTGGCGTTGATATTGGATGCGGTATGGAAACTATCCGCATCAAGGAGTCTTATATTGAGCCGCAGAAATTGGATAAGGTAATCCGCAATGGCATCCCGTCTGGTTTTGAGATTCGGTATTCGCCTCACCGTTATGCGCAGGATATTGACCTGTCCAAACTGCACTGCGCAGAGAAGGTAAATGTGGACAGGGCTTATAACAGCATTGGAACTTTGGGCGGCGGCAATCACTTTATTGAGGCAAACAAAGATTTGGATGGTAACATCTATATTGTTGTTCACTCCGGTAGCCGACACTTGGGCTTAGAGATTGCCAACTTCTATCAGGAGGCGGCTTATAAATCTCTGACCTCATATAGCAAAGAAGAAATTGAGGCGGTTATCAAGAGCCTGAAATCCGAGGGGCGGCAAACAGAGATTCAAAGTGTGCTAAAAGATATGAAATCGAAAAAATCTCCCGTACCAAAGCCCTTGGCATACGTGGAAGGGGATTTGTTCGAGCAATATATTCATGACATGAGAATTGCTCAGCGGTTCGCAGAACTGAACCGTCAGGCCATGATGGATGTTATCGTAAAAGAAATGGGGTTCCATGTAGTAGAGCAGTTTACAACTATTCATAACTACATCGATACGGAGAACATGATTTTGCGAAAAGGTGCCGTATCTGCTCAGCATGGGGAACGGCTTTTGATTCCCATCAACATGCGAGATGGCAGCCTACTATGTACTGGCAAAGGTAACGAGGATTGGAATTTTTCTGCTCCTCATGGTGCTGGTCGTCTGATGAGCCGCAGCGCAGCGAAGGAAACATTCACGGTTTCAGAGTTTAAGAAACAGATGGAAGGAATCTATACTACATCTGTCGGGCGAAGCACTTTGGATGAATGTCCGATGGCATATAAGGGAATGGATGACATTGTAAACAATATTGAACCGACTGTTACAATCGATGCCGTTATCAAGCCGATATATAACTTTAAGGCAGGGGATGATTCTTGATGGTAGTCTTTTTGATTATGGTATATGTGCTTATTGGAGCGGCAATAGGTGCCACTTACTATTATCTCCAGCTTAAAGCGGACAAGTATGATAAAGATGTGTTCAACTCTGTATGGGTTGGATTGCTTTGGCCTGTCGTTGCGCCATTTGCGTTTGCATTTTATTTTGCTAAGAAGATGAGCGAGAGGGAGTGAGTGTATGACTGTATTTGTTCTGCACCGTTATTGGAATACTCCCGATAACGAGGGCGCAGATGTGGTTGGCGTATACCGTGACGTTGAAGACGCGATTGATGATATGAAATCTGCAGCCCAAAAGGTCAAATCGTATTACCCAAAGGATTATTGGGAGCCGGATATGACGTGGGAGGATGATGCGGAAATTCATCTGGGCAGAGATTCCCATGCACGATATGAACTGGCCACAATTTATTGTTGGACAATCTCCAAGATGGAAGTGAAATAGGGGGCGGCTGTATGTGGAGCTCTATTGAAAAGGTTCTTAAGCTGCAGTATGAGAGCAGTACGCTTAAAAAACAGGAAATCTTGCGGGAGAACAAGGGTGATGAAACATTCTGTAAACTTCTATACTATTCGCTGAACCCCATGCTGACCTATAAGATTTCTGAGGCCACGTTGAGAAAGTCTACGGAATATCGTTCGGATATTACACTGACCTTATGCGACATCTTCGATGTATGTGAAACGCTCTCCCAGCGCAAGGCTCTGGACGATGCGACAGTTTATCAAGTGTGCGCTTTTCTGCAGCTTTGTGGGCCAAAAGAGGCAGCGTTTTACACGAAGCTGCTTGCCAAAACACTGCGGCTTGGCGTAACAGCCAAGACCGTCAATAAAGTTATACCAGGGCTCATCCCAGAATGGGAAGTACAGCAGTCCTATCCCATTGAAAAGTATCCCATCAAGCCTGGGACGTGGTTTTCTCTGACGCAAAAACTGAATGGTGTGCGAGCTACCTATTATAAGGGAAAGCTGTACGCAAGGAGCGGCGTCCCATTTGAGGGGCTTGAGCATATTACCAAGGAGTTTGCTTGGGACAAGGAAAACAGTTTCGTTTTTGATGGCGAACTGTTGTTGAATGATAAGGGCAATATGAGCGACAATGAGGCGTTCCGCACTGCAACTGGAATCATCAATTCAGATGGTGATAAAACACGCATTTGCTACACGATTTTTGACCTCCTTTCCACGTCAGATTTTGAAAGAGGGCAGAGTACGGGAACCTATCGGGAGCGCCGACCAGCACTCGATGCAATTCAGACAACCCTAACTAAAGATGGGCCGGTCAAAATCCTACCTGTCCTGTACAGTGGAACTGACCAGTCCAAAATCACGGAGCTGTTGGAGCAGATGGTGCAGGAGGATAAGGAGGGGCTGATAGTCAATCTTGATGTTCCCTATAAATGTAAACGGCACAATGGAATCTTAAAAGTAAAACGTTTCTACACAATGGACTTGCCCATCGTTGGGTGCGAAGAGGGGACAGGACGACTTGCTGGCACATTGGGCGCGTTTGTCCTCGATTACAAAGGAAACGAAGTCCGTGTTGGTTCCGGGTTTACCGATGACCAGAGGACTCTATTCTGGAAACAGCGGGATTTTCTGGACGGTGTGTTGTGTGAAGTGAAGTACAAAGAAATATCGAATGATAAGAACACCGGAGCAGATTCTCTGCAATTCCCGGTGTTCATTTCTTTGCGCACAGATAAGACAGATGTGAGCTATGGATAGGAGGTTATCCGGTGGTAAACCTTGATGTTTTGGCGCCAGGTGTAAAAGTAAAAATTGTTGATGAATGGGAAACTGGGTGCGGCCAAAATGTAGATGGCCTGATGGATAAGTACCTTGGGAAGATTGTCACTATTTTAGATGTTGATGTAGATGAAGATATGGCCACTATTGAAGAGGACAGTGGAGATTGCCGCTTCCGTGTTGGTGGGCATTGGGCTTGGAATTCTTACTGTTTCGACTACATTGTAGATTCTAACGAGCCGGATTTTGAACCCTCATCAGAAAGCGAAATCTTATCTTTCATTTTTAAGGAATAAACCCCAGCGAGTTTTCGGAGGTGATGCTGTGAAGAAAAAGAGCAAGCCGCAATTCTCACCATATATCAGTGAGTTTTGCAGGATAATGGAGGACGCTCAGAAAGATTATGCGTGGAACTATGACGAGGTCAACCGAATGGACAGGCTCACACAGGACTACCTCCACAAATTAGAACTGGACAACCTCGATTATAAGGAGCGGGCAAAAGTGGCCACACGGCTTGCACACTGCCGGCAACAGCGCCGTGAGTGTAAGGATACCGTCGAGGTTTTGGAACCGCTGGTTCAATTTTTAGAGAGCGACAAAGGCAAAAACCTTTTGAACTTAATGCGCGAGGCGCTTGGGAAAACAAGAAAGGTCGAAGAGCGCCTGGAAACCCGCACTTATGTACCACGAGTTTTGCCACAGGAGGATGGGGCATGACTTGAAAAATTACATACAAGGAGCGTATTGAATGATTGCACTGATTATTATCGGTCTTCTTATTATCATCTTTAGTTTTACGATTCTGACGGTTGCTGGCCGGCACTACGTCAAGAACGGAGGCAGCTATGAGCAGAAACGCGGAGCCTTTATGAAGAAACTCCGTTGGATGATTTCTATTCCTGTTGCCGTCATCATGGCAGTTGTCCTGCTGATTTCCGGCATCCGGATTGTTGATTCTACGGAGGTTGGTGTAGTTCGTACATGGGGACAAATTAACCGAGAGATTGATGCAGGATTTAATCTCATCAATCCAGTCAGTGAGTCTGTACAAAAGTATGACCTGCGCGTTCATGTGCGTCAGGCATCCTTCGCTTCCTACACAAAAGATGCGCAGCCATTGACTGCTGCCGTTGAGTATCAGTATGCACTCGACCCGGCTCATGTCATGGATGTCGCACGGGAATATGGGTCTTATGAAATCCTTGAGACAAAGCTGGATAATGTAGTTCAGGAGAAAGCTAAGGTCGTATTTGCGAAATACAGTGCAATGACATTGCTGGAGAATCGTTCCACGCTGTCCAATGAGGTTGCAGAAGAGGTAAAGACGCTGGAGGAACTTTATCATGTGAACTTTACCTCGGTCATTGTGCAGGACATTGATTTCTCTGATGCTTTTGAGGCATCTGTAGAGGCAAAGATGACCGCTGAGCAAGACGCTCTGCGTGCAGAACAGGAAAAGAAAACCGCTGTTGTGAAAGCAGAGCAGGAAAAAGAGGTTGCCGCTATTGAGGCAGAGGCTGCTATCGCTCAGGCTCAAGGTGAGGCAGAGGCCATGCGAATTACTCGTGAGGCACTTCAGAATATGCCTGAAGCATACATTCAGCAAATGTGGATTGAGAAGTGGAATGGAGAACTGCCGACAGTGTCCGGCTCAGATATGGGAACCATCATGAACATCGATGGTTTAATGGAATAACAGATAAATCCGACAGAACAATACCGTAGCTTGCCTATGTCGCTTTGACTGTCGGGTTGCAAAGCAGCGGCTGTGCGTTTGTAATTGTTTCCTTACAAACGGCATGGCCGCTTTATTTGTAATGCTATGTTTTGAGGTGATGAAAATGCGGATAAGCAGTTGCCAGTATAACAGCATGGTTGAGTGTACAGGATGCGGAGGTTGCGCAACCTGTGGCTGGAACCCTGCTGTAAAAGCCGAAAGAGTCGCAAAGATTTTGAAACAGCGCAAGGAGGTTGAAAGATGCGTAAATTAGCTTCAATCAGAGAGATTTCAGCCATTCATCCCATCCCAGGCGCTGACCGTATTGAGGTAGCGCAGGTGGACGGGTGGGAGTGTGTTGTCCAGAAGGGCGAGTTTCAAGTCGGCCAGCACATTGTTTATGTTGAGGTGGACTCAATTGTTCCAGAGGTACCGGAATTTGAGTTTCTGCGCCCTCGCAAGTTCAGGGTTAGAACTATCAAGCTCCGTGGTCAGGTAAGCCAAGGTCTTGTGTTGCCTCTGTCGATTCTTCCGGAAGGAGCGCCATGTGATTTGGGCGATGATGTTACTGAAGTGTTACACATCACCAAGTATGACCCGGAGGCTCAGCAGGAAGCCATGCTGACAAAGCAGCCAAAGCAGCCGACGAATCCAATTGTTAAGTATCTGATGCGTTTCCAGTGGTTCCGTAAGCTATTCGCAAAGCCAAAGCGTAAGGGCGGTTTCCCAGACTGGATTGTTAAGACGGACGAAACCAGAATTCAGAATCTCCCGGTGCTCTTTGAAACGGAGCGGGATAAGGGGACGAAGTTCTCTGTCACGGAGAAGATGGACGGTCAGTCTGCTACATACTTCCTGCATCGTCTGTCTAAACGCAAGTTCGAGTTCGGTGTGTGCAGCCGCAACATTCGGCTTGGCGAGCCGGACAATAGTTCGTATTGGACGGTTGCCAAGAAGTATGATATTGAGAACGTCCTCAAGAGCATCATCGGCATGCACCAAACTGTCGTTTTACAAGGAGAAATTTGCGGAAATCAAATCCAAGGGAACAAGTATCACATCGGTGGTTATGAGCTTTTTGCATTCAATCTGATTTTCCCAGACCATAAATGCAATACTCATGAGATTGCCGATATCCTGTCCCCATTTGGAATCAAAACCGTTCCAATCCTCGAAGATGGCAAGGTTCTTCCGCAAACTATTGCTGAATTGGTCGAGTATTCCAAAGGTAAATCGACAGTTCGGAAGGAGCAAAAGCGGGAAGGAGTGGTCATGCGAAATATGGAGAGGAACATTAGTTTCAAAGTTATTAACCCGGATTTCCTGTTAGCAGAGAAGGATTGATGTTATGGGTAAAGCAGACGATTTAACAGGCAGAGTCTTTAACAACGGTATGATTACCGTTCTCCGACGTGCAAATAGCAACAGTAGAAAATCGCGGTGGCTATGTTTATGTGGTTGTGGAAATACATTTACGGCGTATGGATTTAATTTGAAATCCGGCAACACAAAGTCTTGTGGGTGTATGGGCAAATCGGAGCTTGGTGAAGTCCAGATGAAACGCCCGTCAATCAGTTTGTACAGACTGAAGAAGTTCGATGATGACCCATATCGAAACCTTGCTAATGCCATTGTCGCAGTAGCAGCGGACGATTATCGAAATGCGCTCCGAAATGATGATGACGATTTAGTCAAGAGCTTGGAACGTTTCTTTTACTCTGACTGGTATAGGCTGCTTACAAACTTGAACCCAAACATTCTACTGGAACTACTTCACAAAGAAAACGGTGGGAACCTACCCATCGTTTACATCTAATTCGCTATACGTAAATCGATAGGGAGGAACTGACATGAACTTAAAAGAATCATTCAGATATCAGAATTTTCTGGAGAACATGCTGGCTTATGCTGGCAACAGTCTCACAGACAGAGAACATAGCCTGACAATTACAAAGAATCATCTTCGTAAGAAGGCGAATGCAGAAGCCGAAGACATGATGGAGACTGTTGATGTAGGAGAGTTTTTCAAGAATGATGATGTACTAAAGTTTATGACCATGCTGGTCGAGGAGCGCAGCAAGCTGACAAATGCCATCGGCAAGGCGAAAGCGTCAATTGGGTTTGACCTGGATGCCGCCATTGAAACAAACAAGTTTCGTCAGACTGTTGCGAATCGGGTAAAAACGATGCTGCGGTTTACTGCATCCAAGAGAACAGAACGGGGAACCGATTATAAGTTCAATGTGGAGGGGAATCAGACCCAGTATTACTACGATATCGAAGTAGAAGCCAATGAAGCTTTTGACCGCAGTGCTGCAAAAGACACCATGCGAAAACTGATTCTCGAAGCAGACAAGGTTTCTGTAGAAATTGATTCCGCAATGATTAACACGGTGGTGGAATACGATGCACCATTCAATGTAAATGACTCTTTTGAGGATGTCATGACAGACTTTTTAGCGAAGAAATAAATCCAATGGGGCCGTTCGTTCGGCTCCCTGTTTTGGGCAGAAATGAGCTGATATGATTTTGGGGTGGCGTTCGACAGAACGTATCTGTCCACGGCAGCGATGTCGTGTGCCTTCGAGTAACCTTAACATGATGACTTCGGTCAAATGTGGTACTTAAATATAGAATCAAGTAATTCTAAATCATTCCGTGTTTTTTGGGATGTGAAGAAAGTTTAAGGACACAAGGCGCCTCATCAATCAAAACTCGTAAGCACGCTTTTGCATCAGTGCAACACTACAAAAATCAATTCATCAGTTGCGGCGAACAATCATCGTGAGTTTATCACCAGTCGTCAGTGTCGCTGCGCTTCTTCTGGTTATCAAATAACCTCCATTGTATATAATTTTGAAACAGTTTACACGTATGTGTAATGCACAGTGAGTTCCAGTTCAAAATTGTTGATGTGATTTTCTGTCCAAACCAGAGAGCCGAACAAAAAGAATACCGGGGAGGTGGTTGATTGCCAGTAAGCATTAGCAAAGGAAACGCCAAGATGGGCGCCATTCAAAGTGTATCACTCCCGTCTGGAGTCACATGCAGAGTATGTGAGTGCAACAAGAAATGTTACGCCAGACGCCTGGAAAGAAGACGAAAGAGTGTAAGAGAAGCGTATCGGAATAATCTTGAGATACTGACAACCGAACCGGACACTTATTGGCGGGAGGTCGAGGCAGCAATTATGCTGTCACGATACTTCCGCTTCCATGTTTCCGGTGATATTCCTGACGCTACTTATCTTTGGCGCATGGTTGAAGTGGCGAGAAGGAATCCGCACTGCGAGATTCTATGTTTCACAAAGAAGTATGAGTTAGTGAACGACCTGCTCCGAAATGCTGTCCAGCTACCGAGTAACTTACATATAGCTTTCAGTGCATGGAGAGGGTTGAATATGGAAAACCCATTTAACTTGCCAGAAGCGCATGTCCGCTACCGTGACGGAACCACAACCGCACGGCCGGACGCCAAGGAATGCGGTGGAAACTGTGTTGACTGCGCCATTGTGGATGATGGCTGCTGGTCTTTGAAGGCGGGCGAACAGGTTGTTTTCAATGAGCATTAAAACTGGAGACAAACAATGAAGGATTATATTGTTGCTGAAATTCAACCCAAAGATGGCGTTCTGAAAGATGTTCATGAAGAGATGATTGGCCGGCCTGCCTACATCGTTGAGCTGGAAATAGGATACCCAGGCATCTTAAAAGTACTACCTGAGTACGACAATAGGTACCACACAATCAGAACCACCAACGTCCTAACATTTACTTCTTTAGATGGAGAGCCGGACGTTGTGGAAATCGAAACAAGAAACACGAGATATATGTTGCGTGCGAAATAAGGTGGTGACAGCATGGAAGAGCAAATTGTTCGTTTGGAATCTGGACTGATGAACTGCGAATACAAGATTGATGAGTTGCGCTCTGAACTGTGCAGTATGATTAACGAACTATCAGAAGACCTAAGAGGAAGGATATCAACGAATGGTTCCAGAATATCTTCGCTGGAGGAAATTGTCGATGCGGCAATTATAACTGCAGCCCATGAACTGATTGATTACCTTCGCCACGATGACATTCAAGCATTAGATGAAGCCGAGTTTGCCGGCAAAGTAAAAGAACTTATATTCGAGGCAAGGGATTCCTTCCCATTCTAAGGAGGAATTTATGTCAAAAAAGTTTTATATCGCCGACTGGCATTACGGACATGCGAACATTATGGCTTATGATAATCGCCCATTCACAAGGGTAGATGACATGAACAAGGCTTTGGTAGAACGATGGAACCGTGTTGTGTCCCCTGGAGATATCGTATATGTGTTGGGCGATATGTTTTGGGTTCCGTTTGCCGAGTCGATGCCTGTGCTTGACAGTCTGCATGGGCAAAAGTTTTTGATAAAAGGTAACCATGACCGTTGTAACGATGGACGATTTCTAAAGAAATTTGTAAAGGTAATTGAGTACATGGAGGTTGACGATGCGGATAGGAAGGTGGTCTTGTGTCACTATCCAATCCCGTGCTTTAAGAATCATTTTTACGGATGGTATCACCTCTATGGGCATGTGCACAATTCGTTCGAGTTCCACATGATGGAACATGACAAGATGCTCATGCAAGAGTTATATGGGCATCCATGTCAGATGTACAACGTGGGCGCCATGATGCCTTGGATGGACTATACACCGAGGACGTTGGATGAAATCGTTGCCGCTGTGTCCCGTTAAGTGAAATTAGGTATACAGTATACATACTTTCGCAGGTATGAATACTTAACTGGAGGATACCACAGTGGCAGAAAAGTTAGATAAACAAAAGCAAATAAAAGATGCTTTTGAAAATCGTGTGGATGTGGAATACATCCCACCAAAAGCTAAGCAACAGGAAGGCGAAGATGAGCATAGGATTCTACGTGTTGCACCATACTGCAGAGTAAGCACAGACACAGAAAACCAAAGGGCAAGTTACGAAACGCAAATCCAAGCTTATAAGGAGTACGTTCAAAAGCATCCAGATTGGATTTTGGTTGACATCTATGCGGACGAAGGTATATCTGGCACTTCTCTCAAAAATCGTGATGATTTTGTACGTATGATTGAGGACTGCAAGGCTGGTAAAATCGATATGATAATCACCAAGAATATTTCCAGATTTGCACGGAACGTAGTTGACTGCGTGGTAACCGCAAGAATGCTGAAGGCATTGACGCCGCCGGTCGCAATCTTCTTTGAGGATGTCGGCATCAATACAGTGACACAGACTGGTGAGCTGTTGCTGGTTGTCCTTGCGGCCATAGCACAAGGAGAATCTGAAACAAAGTCAGCCAGCGTAAAGTGGGGTTTCCAAAAAAGGTTTGAGGCTGGCCTTCCCAAGATATCTCCGCTCTATGGGTACATTAAAAACGGAAGGAATCTTTCGGTAAATGAGAGTCAGGCAGTGGTCGTTCGCTTGATTTATCAAATGTTCATGGATAGATACTCTATCTCACATATTTGTATGGTTCTAAATTCACAGTCGGTTCCTTCTCCAAAAGGAGTCAGTTGGACATACTCCACCGTGAGAAATATCTTATCCAATGAGAAATACTGTGGCGATGTGATTATGCAGAAAACTGTAACAGTAGATTTGTTTACTCATAAGTCTGTCAGGAATGATGGTAGGGCTGCAATGTATAAAGTGCGTGACCATCACCCTGCAATTATCACGAGGGAAGATTGGATAGAAGTGCAGGACAGGCTTCTTGCGCTGGCAGAAGAACAATATACATGGGACTACTGGCTCGCCGATGAGACAGAAGGAAGTTCGCTTACAGGGTTTAACTTGATGCGCTTACATCATAAGGGGGTTGGGAAATGAGTATTCTGGATAACTTTGATGTTGTGGAAGTACCTCGCACTTTTAGTATCGCTGAGGTTCGTATACTGAAAAACAAAATCTCGTTCAACGTTTCCGCTGCATCCGAGCTTGGATATCCGGCGTTTGTCAGAGTGTTTATCAGCCATGACAAAACCCAGATAGCTCTGCAACCATGTGATAAGACAACCCCGAACGCAATGAAGTTTTTTACAACTGACAACACAAAGAGAAGAAAGAAACGTACCATTGGTGTGGGGAACAAAGCGCTGGCTGCTTTGATTAAATCTGGTATGGGCTGGGATATGGCACAGCCGGTTATTGCACCGGGTATCAGATTCTCAGAAGAGAACGTGATTATCTTTGACCTGAAGCAAGCGAATCTGTCTGGGAAGAAAGATTCGTCCAGCAATGGCCTGTGTTTAGTACCAAGGCCGGCAGCACCATTCTTCCAAGTCCCATCCGAGTATTTCTCGAATGATAAGATGGTAGTTGTCGATACAGATGGACGAGTGATTAGCTCGTGATTTCTAAACCTGTTGACAAAAAAGAGCCGTGAAAAACGCATGTGGCACAGTTGCTTTTGGGGTGCTTGATGCCGTGTAGTAATGCATCTCTATAAGAAAAAATGAGGACGGTGATTCCAATGATTTATCTTGATTCTGCGGCGACTACAAGAATTGCGCCGGAGGTTCTCAACGCAATGATGCCGTACCTGACGGACGAATATGGGAATGCCGGCACGCTGTACCAGCTTGGAAAGTCTGCTGCCGCTGCAGTTCAACACGCCAGAGAGCAGACAGCAGGTTTGTTTAACTGTACGCCGGAACATGTGATTTTCACATCCGGTGGAAGTGAGAGCAACAACACAGTGTTTCAAGGGCTTCGGCATAAGCTGTCCGACCTCGGTAAGAAACACATTGTTGTTTCGTCAATCGAGCATGACTCCGTTCTTCGGGCTGCAGAAATGTTGACCAAAGACGAGTTTTATATCACTTTTGTCCAGCCAAACGAGAAAGGCGTGGTCACAGCAGATGCTGTCGAGGCTGCAATCCGGGAAGATACCGGGCTGGTTTCCGTGATGTATGTAAACAACGAGACAGGCGCAGTCAACAATATCCATGCAATCGGTCAGATTTGCAAAATTCATTCCGTGCTTTTTCACACTGACTGTGTGCAGGCCGCAGGGCAGTTTCCGATTGATGTTGATGCGGACTATATAGATTTCGCATCCATATCATCTCATAAGCTTTACGGCCCCAAGGGTGTCGGAGCTTTATATGTGAGAGACAAGAATTTCTCTCCCCTTATTTCTGGTGGAGCTGAACAGGAATTCGGGTTACGTGGAGGTACCGAAAACGTATATGGCATTGTCGGTTTCGGAAAAGCGTGTGAGCTGGCAAAAGAAAATCTCAGAGAAAACAACATCCAGCTTTCTATTCTAAAGCAGAAATTCTATACGCAGCTTATGAACGAGCTACAGGAGCTTGGTATCGGACGCGAATCTGTTCGTGTTAACGGCAGGCCGGTTATTGAGAGTGGGAAGACATTGAATCTATGTTTCAGCGGCGTTGACGCAGAGACAATGTTGCTGATGTTAAACACAAAGGGTGTTTATGTTTCTGCCGGCTCCGCCTGCAGCAGTCATGAGGCAAAGCCGAGCCATGTGCTTCTTGCGATGGGGCTTACGCCGGAAGAGGCGAGAAGTTCTCTGCGGTTTTCCTTTTCAAAATATAATACAGATAATGAAATAGAATGCGCGGCGCAGATTATTGCGTCGTGCATTTTTGCATTACAGCGAATTGCAAGGGAGGTTCCTGATGAAAACATGGAGGATTCCAGTGACTTGGGAGATGTGCGGTGAAGTTATTACAGAGGCTCCCACGTTGGAAGATGCAATGATTTATGCCCGCGATGATAACGGTGTATTGCCGTTACCGGATGACCGCGAATATGTGGACGGAAGTTGGCGCCTTTCCTATGACATGTCTGAGATTGAAGAAGTCAGGGAGTGCTGGAATGATGGTCAAAAGGATGACCCGGTATCCCATTACAACAAGGTAGTACAAGAGTACGAAGAGGTTTGTAAGGAAATCTGGCGACGAGCTGTTGGAGGAGTCAAGATTTCAGATGGGCTTCTCAAACGGCGAGATGATTTGGAAACCCATCTCTCTTGTGACCATGTAAAAGACGAACCGTGCTGGCGGCAAGGACATCGCTTACCACGAAGGACAGATGAAATCAGGGGATTTGCGGAGGAACGAAAACGCTATGACAATTAAGGAAATCGAGACTGAAATTCAACGTCTCCGAAATCTGCGTGACGAACTAAGCAAACAAGAGATTGCGGAGTTTAAGGAACATGCGATGGATAACGTAGGTCGTTGCTTTATTGTAAATGGGAGATACGTGAAAGTTATTGGTATTCCACAGGAACAATGGCAATTATCTGGCAGGCCGATTTTTAATCAGTACCAATATCCAGCACTGTATCTTGGATACGATGAAGAGAATAACGTGATTCCGTTCTACTACGATACACTGTTTTCAGGTGTCTGGGGAGACGGCCATGACCCATTAAACAAAGAAGTTCAGGAAATTTCAAACGCCGAGTTTATGGAGGCGTTCGAACAGAAGATGCAAGAGTTCAAGCAGCGCATAGATAAAGCGAACGGAAGTGAACGAAAATGACGGAGTATCAAAAATATCAGCTTCAATGGATGATTGACCACGGGTATTCCTTAGACGATTTGATTCAGGAGCTCACAACCATGCAGTACGATGACCCGGAAGACAGCGACAGAATCTCCACTCCGATTTCAGAACTCTATGACGAGTGGGTAGTGGATGTTGGATTCGGCTCTGAAATCTGGGTTTGTGAAGATGAGTGGAAGCAATGTGAAACGATTGATAAATATGCTTGCCCTTATTGTGGGAGAAAAATTGACGAAGAGATTGATACTTCATCTGCCGATGATGATGGATATGGAACACTAAAGGTATATATGGCATGCCCATATTGTGGAACAGATATCACAGCAGAATATAGCGGAAGCGGATATGACTTCATTGGGTTTTCAATTTAATTTTTCGGTTTATCTAAGGGGGAACACTATGAGCCACTGGACATATATTTCTGGCATTGTTGAGGTGCGTCCAATTGGAAATACACAACCTCAAAAGCGGTATGTCTTGGACACTGTTTTAGAACATCTGCCTGTTGTGAGCGGTTCAGAGGACAATATGAAAGTCCACGTAGTTCAGCAGTATGGGTATGACTGTTCTTCGAGTTGCAATGAGTTTGATGAGCCGTTATGGTATCGTCGTGACGCAGATAATGATGGGTGGGCGAAGATACAAAGTTCCTACACACTGGTTCTTGAAGCAAGGCTGAGAGATAGAGAATTTGATGGAACGAAACACGAGCTTAACAAATGGCTGAACAGGCTTGCAAAGCGAGTGCACGTTACAGATATCCTTGTGAAGTTGAGCGATGGATATAAGACGCTGGTGCTGGATAACCCGGAGCCATATTCAGATATGACCGAGCTGTTTTCTTGGGATGAATCAGGTGATGGTGAGCCAGCATGGGTTGAATATCTCTTATGGGACGCTGCAAAAGATTCTCGATATCCAATGAAGCTGATGTACAAATATTACGATGACCCGGAAAACGACCAAGAAGTAGAACGGAGAATGGCGTATGAAGTGTAAGGTCTGCAATGGTACAGGTTTTGTCGGCATCGGCCCCGGCATCCGTGGAATTAAAAAGTGTGATGTTTGCAATGGAGAGGGTGAAGTAAATACGCCTGAACGTATTCCAAACGATGCATGTCCAACATGCGGAACGCTGTTTCCGACAGATGACAGGGCAGATTATATCCCGGTAGAAGAGATACATTTTTGTTATTACTGTGGTGCGAGGATAAGATGATTACATTCGCCATGAGGAGATGGATGCATGAAAATCTATGAAAGAGAGCTACCACAGAAACAATATCACTGGGCAACATCTGGAGATTTCCATGTTCCGCGAGGCCACAAACCCAGTTCTGGAGACCGTTACATAGGGAGATGGGAGACATGGGTGATTGACAAAGTACAGTATCGCAAAGGTGAATTGCTGCTCTACTGCACAAAAACCTGGAACGAAAAAATGGAAACGAACGAGCGTTATGTCTCTTGCAAGAAAGAATAATTTTATATGAAGGTGAAGACTGTGTATAAGTTTCGTATAACAATTGGTGACTGGAGTTGTGATGGACATGGGCGTTCTGAAGACTTCATTGTTTCTTCTAATATGCCCGTTGAATCTGTTCGAGAGGCGCACTACAAGATTAAAGACGCGACAGGGATAGACATCGAAAGTATTTGTTCCGAATATGAAGAAGATGAAATCGACGAGGAGACTGTTGATATTCTAAAGAGCATGGGATTCCAATTTGAAAACAGTTCTGGGATGGGGGATGGAATTGTAAATATTCCAGAAATGGCGCGGCTATGGATTTTTCTCCTCCAGAAAGCAGACCCAACGCTGAAGCTAAAAATTGTTGATGACGATATCCCAAGACTACAGTTCTATGGGTTCGATGAGAAAAGGAGACATATCGGCGGTGTCGGGTATGGCTTGTTCCACGAATAAAAGATTAGTTTGATGAGGGAATGTTGGCTTAGAAGCAGCCATCATCTAAGGAGTGTCGAGAGGAAGAGATTTGCACGTGAAAATCTCAAGAGCCACAGTATCGGTTTGTCTGAACTGTGCAACAACCTCACGGGTTAATGGTGTTTCGGTATTAGCAGTTGGAGATGGCTACCGACTTCTATACTTGAAACAGTTTTGCCGACTGGTTTGCCCAGTACCGTCAGAGACTTTGGCGTAATAGCACACCCTCGTATGAAACAGAACTTCTATACGGTAAGTGAGAAGCGGCCAACACTCCCGCATGAACGGAGGAACACTATGGAAAATATACGAGAATGTGAACGGTTTAGAAGCACTAATACGTGGGATTGGGGAGACTATCAAGATTTAATAGATACATTTGGGTTCGAGACAATGATTTCTGTTGATGCAGGTTCCTACAGTGGCGACACTTTCTGTATATTGAGAGATGGTGAAATGTATGGATACCTTGAATTCGGATGGGGGAGCTGCTCTGGGTGCGATGCTTTGCTGGCTTGTAATAATCATAATGATTTAGAAGAACTGCAGATGAGCTTATATAACGATATCAAATGGTTTGATACTCTGAGTGAGTTAAAAGAATACTTTCGGACTCACGATTGGGAGGGAGACTGGTGCTGGCACGAAGAAGAGCATAAGGTATTCCGAGAAAAGGTGCTTAATTTGACCGACGATTCTCAACCCTATGAGTTTGATGAAGATAGTTTTCGAGAGCTTATTGGCTGGTGATGCAATGACTGCGCAAGAGATTGAGCGGGCAATCATAGATAATGAAAAGTTGGTTTACTACGCCATACATAGATTCTTTCCTGATTTTCAAGACGATGAAGATGTTGCCCAGGCAGGGTTTATTGGTCTATGGAAAGCATGTATTAGTTACGATGATTCCAAAACTAAATTCTCGACATATGCTGTCAGATGCATTATGAATGAGATAAGAGCAGAGCTCCGTCACCGAGCAAAGCTTTGGAAGTTTGGAGATATCGCCTCATTGGACGAGCCCGTTTATTTCGACAAGAATGGTAGCGCTGTTACGCTTGCCCATCTCGTACCGGATTCCCACAACGATTATCACGTAGTTGATTATGACCTTTCATTTCTGAATAATAAGCTCTCTAAAAGAGATATCGTAGTATTCAAACTCAGTATCTATGGATTCACCGCCACGGAAATAGCCAATATGTTTGGCTACACAAAAGCTTGGGCGTCCAAGATTATTACAAAAGCACAGGCACTTTGCAGAAAGTTGATGGCTAATACGTAGCAGATGGTAGGCGAGAGGAGTGTTTACATGATTACAAAAGAGTTAATCAAGTCCGGAATTAAAGAGCGCTTAATTACGTTTGTAGTAGACCCGAATATGGAAAGCGGAACTGTCTGCCGCATCGGTGACAGTTGGTTCTACTTTGGCGGGCAAACAGCAGAAGAAATGAACCCTGACGATTATCTGAAAAATGTTCCGATGGATGACATCATCAGGGAAATCTATGAAGTGTTAGACGATTTCGACAAAGACGAAGAGCTGAGGGATGAGTATGCCTACTATGAGGCGGTCTTAACATACTGGAATGGGTATAGCGGATATGGAATCTAAAGAAAGGTCACACCGCTGCTCAGGTTTATTAGAGCAGTAGCGGTGAAAAATTAACTCCATAAATAAATGGCGGCCTTCTGAACCGTTGAGGCTTAATTCAGCGGTATCCCATACCGGTTGCCCTGAAGATTTGCTGTTTACATATAATTAAGTCCAGCAGCTTTTCGCCAAAGGCAAAAGTGAGAGTTTGGTTCTTTGTTCCGAGTCCGGCAACCCGCTTCGCGGGTGGGATTCTTGACTCGCATCGCATTGCAAGCAATGCTCGCGAGTCTTGCCGGCCTTCGGAACAAATACCTAATGCACATCGGCTACACTCAAAATACTGCCGATGCGGAGGGCAACCGGATTACTATATTATTTTGAAAGGGTGGTTCGATGTTGAAACGATTGCTATGTATGAGTACAGCCGCCCTGCTTATGGTTAATGCACCTATGGCAGCGGCGGCTATGGAAGGTACGTCCACTTATATTTCGGTCACTGGATATGATGCTAACGTGGATTATACGGCGCAGATTTACGAATGCCTAAAAGATGGTAGTCCATATGCGATTGAAGTTGGTTACATATATGAGCAGCAAAGGAATCTGAAGATTCGTGATATGGGTTTATCTCAATATCAAGAAACGGACTACTTCAGCAGGTTTGATAATGCAGACGAAATTTTGAACGCTATGGAGTCTGACAAGGAAACACAGAGCAGCAGTGAAGAGCATGACACCCATCCTACCTATTCAGATGAAGATTTATACTGGCTTTCCAGAGTTGTGTATGCAGAGGCTGGGTGTAACTGGTTCCCTGATTGGGTTCAGCAGGCCGTGGCGAGTGTAGTTGTTAACCGTGTGAATGACTCCAGATATCCAAATACAATTCAGGATGTCATTTTTCAGTCTGGTCAATATGGCTGTGTTAACAACGGAAGTATCTATAATACTCCAACAAGTAAGGTGGTAGCCAATTGCAGATATGTTCTGGAACATGGGTCAACTCTACCATCTTATGTGATTGGGCAATCTGGAATGGCACTTGGCCCGGTGTATACGTCATATTATGACAGCGTTCTTGGCACGACGATTTACCTCTTTTCGGTATAAAGAGATTGAAAAAGAACATTAAACTGATGGGAACTTATGGGGTATTATGCCTTGGCACCTCTGAGTTCCTTTTTGATGTGGAAGACCTTCCGCTGATTGAAAATAGAGATTGGTATCGGGATAAAGACGGATATCTTGTCAACTGCTATTATTACAATGGCCGAAGAAGGTTCACCAGATTTCACAGAATTGTGATGCATGCGAAGCCAAAGCAATTTGTTGACCATATCAATCGCAATCGAGCAGACAACCGCAAGCAAAATTTGCGATGCTGCAAATACGCAGAGAACGATAGGAACCGTGGAATATATTCATCCAACAAATCCGGCGTTGCCGGCGTGTATTACGATAAGCAGCGTCGCAAGTGGGTGGCCAACATTTCCTATAACCGAAAGCGTGTATTTCTTGGCAGGTTCGAGTCAAAAGAAGACGCTGTTGCTGCGCGTCTTGCCAAAGAGAAAGAGCTGTTCAAAGAGTATTCCCCACAAATACCAGTCGTGGAGGTGTGAAATGGATTATTTAGACGAGACTATGCCTTATAAGAAAAAATCAAAACGACGTGCGCCTGCCAAGGCTAAACACAAGCATGATTTTCAACCATGTATCTTCGAGTACGAAGGTATCCAGTTTGACGCTGCACACGGAGTAATTCCAAAAGAAAAAGAAATGTTTGGAGACTATTGCGTTGTATGCGGAAAGATAGGGCATCGTTCCGGTAACCGATGGATGGAGCGTGTACCCACTTCAATAAGGGGAGTATTTAGTTTCGAATATACGGAAGAGGCAAAAAGAGAACTCAACCGAGGCACGAGGACTCTCCCTACATTTCGCCTGAAAGACATCTGGACACAGAAGTTTGTCCAGATTGAGCGGTGACCTGTTATACATACACATGAATTTATGAGTGGTAAAAGAGATTTTATATATCCAAAAGGCGAGCGGGTATGGGTTGGGTACTACAACACTAATCACGAACTGATTTTTATTCTGACGAGCAAAGAGTCCAGAGATTACTACTACATATACGAGTTGGTTGACGGGAGTTTTAAGAAACTTGGGCGAGCGAGGTCTCCTGTGGAACTCGAAGAAAGGTTTGAAGTCAATAAAAGACTGGTGGTGTCACCATGAATGATTTTGAATTTGACTGCCTGCAGAAAAAGCGCCTTGCTCAGCAGGCAAAGTACCGTAAGCGTGGAAGCAAGAGCAAGAAGTGCCCTATGTCTACCGACCATATGACAAAAAAACAATGGATAGAAAGGTGCGGAAAGATTGTGACAATCAAGATGGATAGCCCGGTATCATGGGCGTCATTCAAAGAGTTGTCAAAGCAAACACAAGAAGAGTATCTAAAGAACCTTATGGAAAAATATCATATCAATGCCAGCAGTCTTGCGGAGATGTTTCATATCACACCAATTACGGTGCGACGCCATATTGCTACTCAAGGGTTAGCAGTTTCGTTCCCGGTTGGTCACTCCATGAATGCGGAAGATAGACGTGCATGGGAGCTTTTCCTTTCTGGAGACACTGTTGAACAATCTGAGAATGAAGCTATCGTGGAAAACGAAGAGATGTGTGATGGGGAGCCGATGTCAATGTGCAGTTTTTCGCTGAGGTTTAGCGGCAAAATTGATGTCTCCATGATTTCGAACTCACTGATACGTATTCTTGGAGACCATTCTGTGGGTGAGATTGAAGTAACCTGTAATTTAGCGCCGTGATAGCCTTGTTCTGATGGGTGATTTATGATAGAATTTCTTCAAAAGGAGTGGTTTGGTGGAATACGGATTTGACAAAACGTTTTTGACCGATGAAGACCTTGAGCAGAGCATGGATGATTTCATTGAAGTGATTAGCCAAGAGCTCGAAGCCGAAGAATGGAATACTACTATGCTTGATTTCCAAAAATCTAAGCAAATTCAGTTCGCTTATTCTGTTTTGAAATATCTGACACGCGGGAGCGATGCCATTATTTCCTACAAATTACATGAACCATTTAAGACAATGGGGAGCGTATCGGTAGAGGGCAAATCTATTGAGTTTTACCAGCCGGAATGGTTTGCACGTGTTGCCGAGTTCGCCAGCAATACGGAAGTATATCCTCTGGCAAAAAACCGGGTACGGCTTACATTCACGTTCCACGGTTTAACGAAATCCATTGACTAAAGGAGGTGTGGCATGGAATATACGGGGTGTTTTGATGCCGTCGAAGATGTTGTAAGAGAGGCCACTGAACAATATGGTGGTCGTTATACTTTGAACAAAGAACTGTATGAGAAACTCCCGGACATTTGCCGTGGAGTTGATGAGTTGTTTGAAGAGATTGAATGCCTTTGCTTGGATGTCAGCGTATACGACGTACCGTATAAGAGGGTTGCCATAGAAATCATTTGCGAGGAAATGGTTTTGCAACACGGCAGAGAGCATGTATTCTTTCAAGTGATTCAGATGTTTGATTCCTTCTCCTTTTCAAAATCAAAGGACGGGAATGTGTGCATATCTTTGAATCTGGACAAAATGTGGGAGAGGTCGAATGAATGAAAAGCGAAGAGGGCAGCTTCGGAACGCATTGACTATGATGACAAATGCTGCATCTATTATCGATGCAGTATGCGACAAAGAGCAGGATTGCTTAGACAATTTTCCAGAGAACCTGCAAAGTACAGAAAGATTCGAACGTATGGAAGATGCCGTGGATAGTTTGAATGATGCGCTGGAAAAAATTGATGAAGCAAAAGAATGTATATCCATCGCTATAAAGTAAGGAGGTGTTAAGCTTTGCCGCTTTTGATTGCTGTAATTCTTGGTTTGGTTTTGTTCTTTATTAAGAAAGACGACAGTGCAAGAAAGGCTGAGAATAAAAAGGAGACAGACAAGGAGTGGAATCTAAGACAGGATTTCCGTGATGAGTATACGAATCGTCAGTTTGAAAATCAGGTTTTAGCTTTTATTGAGAATCCGGAGCATAGAGAACAAGTCAATCAAGAGATAGCTGAAGCATTGTCAGAAATGTGTTATCAAAAGCGGGGGCATCAACATCTTTCCGTTCAAGATAAGCTGGATATTTTGCTTGCGAATCGAGGAAAGGTCAGCAGTAGAGGGGCAGAACTTGGATATTGGATTGGATACCGGAGCGATGGAAAAGGAAAGGGTAAAGGATATGTTCGAGATTTTGATAATGAACTTGAACAATATGGATTTATGGTATGGCTCCAAAGGGCTTTACAAAAGCATGGCAAAATGGCAGAGCTCGTTGTAATGAAAACAGGAGCAGAGATACCGTTTGGGTATGCATGGAAAGGTTCTCCGTATGAACGTCAGTATTCCAGAAAAGGTGAAATCAAAACCAGATTGAATGATTACCAACCACTAACATGAAAACGGGGCGCAGTAAAGCGCCCTGTTTATCACAGCGATTATTCGTCAAAGAGATAGTCGGGGAGTTCAATACGTTTTCCAAGCAAGACTTTACCACACGCTCTCACAGAACTGCCGCTGTCTGCCGCAACGAAAACATTGAAGTTCCTACGTTTCGGGTTTGCAGAGACCAGTATAAGATTGTCGTTGTCGTCAACGTAGTATTGCTTACAATACATGGCTCCGTCAACGCAGAAGATGCCGACATCTCCTATCTGGAGTTCGGCGTCTTTTTTTACATAGACCATATCGCCATCATTGATATACGGATACATGCTATCACCCTGAATATCAACGGCATAATCGGCTTCGTCTGGAACAGAATTATTCACGAGCATCATTTCAAAATCAGCACCGTCAAGCGGAACATTGAATCCGGCGGCGGACGGAGAGGTATAATGCGGAATAAACCGTTCGCTTGGTGTAGGAAACTCAACAACATTGGAAGAAGACTTCCTTTCTGCTTCTATACGCTGTTTTTCTACTCTGCAAATCGTATCGACCGCTATTTTACCGTGCTTGTCAAGAGAGTTATAGTTATTTAACAATGTCATTTCGCTGATAGAAAGAACGGGCTGGCTTACATTGGTGGTAGCGACACCGACAAGACTGTCTATGGATATATTCAGGGATGTACTTAACGCAATCAGCATATCCATCGTTGGCTTTCTGGTTCCACGCTCCCAATTTCCAATACATACGGTTGTTACTCCGATAGAAGAAGCGAGCTGCTGCTGTGTCATATTCTTTTTTTCACGGAAATGTTTTAATCTATGTGCAAAGTCCACGAGATGACCCTCCAAAAAAATGTTCGATGATTGCTGTTGACACCGGCGGTTGTTTGTGATAGCATTATCAGCACAACAACTGTTTGCAAACGTAGGATAACACAACCATCTGTTTTTGTCAACACAAAGAAAGGCAGCCCGCCATAAAGACGGACTGCCCGGACGGTGTGCGTCGTGCATGAATACAAAAGGACACGGCGCACAATTGCACCTGTTTCTACAGGTGAGGATTACAGTGACACCACTCACTATACTCCTGCCTGTAGTATACCACCGAGCTCGTCGTAAATCAATGGAGGTTTTTGCTGCAGGATGAAAAAGAAGTTATCAGTGAGAGAGTTGAAGAGGTACTGTGAGGAACACAAACCTCACTGCATTTATTTTAAGACGGAGAATCAGGCTTGGTACAGGGCGTCTGACCCATGTAAGTTAGACATGGCCTTCCCAATTATGTTGATTTGCGAAAACCCAAACCTGATTTGCCTGAAGTCTTCTGGAAATACTCTGTCTTTTGACCGAGTAAAATCTATCGAAGTAGATACCGATGCGTCAATACTCGGAACTGTCATCACGATTTTTTGTGGGGACTTTAATACTGCAGGGTATGATATTACATATAAGCTTGTTGTAGCCTAAAAATTTTTCGCGTGTTGTTCATTTAATTGAGTTGACACGGGAAGCAAAGCATGCTATACTCCAAGTATCAACATAATTGTTTCGAAGGAGTTATAGCGGTGAGTTATCAAAGAAACGGGAAAACCCCACAAATCGGAGAAGTATACCTAATGAAGTTCAGCGGCAGCGGCAGTGAGCAGGTCGGATGGCGTCCTGGTCTCGTATTCCAGAATAATGTTGGTAACTCGCACAGCCCCAATGTTATTGCCCTTCCTCTCACCAGCTCGATAAAGAAAACGTCGCAGCCCACACATGTATTTGTCAAAGCATCCGATGCTGGCCTCAAAAAAGATAGTATGGTACTATGCGAGAATCCGCAGCGTATGTCCAAGGACAACGTAGGAAAGTATCTTGGCAAGCTGTCAGATGCCTGCATGCGTAAGGTTGCGGAGGCGAACCTTCTTGCCTCCGGTGCCATTTCCTATCTGGATGTGGTTTCTCTGGTCACGGCATGGACGAAGGCCGTTGAGTTAAATGCCGTTACATCAGCGTAACGCTACATATCTGTAGGAGGTTTGCGATGTATAACGAGGATTTGAAAAAGCGGTTTGTCCGTGACTATACGGGCAGTTTGAATACCGCCAACGTAGCTGCCACCGTATTCAATGCAGTTGAGAAGTATGAGACAGAATGGAATGCGGACTTATGTACAAGAAGCACAGAAGAACTTCAGCCGGTTATTGATGAGATTGTCGGACTGCGTTCCAGAAGCAAGTGGATGACGCTCACGATTCTCAAGGAGTACGTCAAGTGGTGCATCGCCATGAAAGTTCCCGGCGCTTGTGACGGAATGCTCCATATCGAAGCGGTTGGGCTGGATAAAGTTCGTCATCAGATGGTCTCCAGCCCCCTACATCTTCAACGTTTTATGGATTCGATTTTTGACCCAGAGAGCGATGAAACAATAGACAATATCTATCGCTGTTATTTTTGGATGGCATATGGCGGTATAGATGAGGATGATACCATTCTCATACGGAATAAAGATGTGGATTTTTCAGAAATGATTATTCGATATAAGACGATAAGCGTTCCGATTTATCGCGAAGCACTCCCGGCTTTTCGAAATGCTGTCAATCTGACAAGTTTTGTCTATAAACATCCCAACTATTCCAAGACTATTCGCCGTGATAGAGTCCCAGGCGATACGATTATGCGTGGTATCAAAGCCGTAACAAAGACCTTCACAATGCGTGCTACACTGTCCAAGCGGAATATCAAAGCAGTTGAGGAAGGGAAGACCGACATGCAGCTCAGCTTCTACCGAGTCAGGATGTCAGGGCTTTTCTATCGTATATATGAGATGGAACGAGCCGGCATTGCCCCGAATTTTTCTGATGCTGCACTTCGGGTTATGGATGGAAAGACATACTCCTTGAAGGGTAGAGAAAAAATCGAGCATAAGCAAAACAGAATCGAGCGGGATTACATGGAAGATTATCAGCGATGGAAACTTGCGTTTTCTATCTGAGAGGTGAATATGGTGTTTGGTATCTACAAAAGGAAGAAGTTCCTCATCTTTTTGATATGCATGGTTTCCATAGTTTGTTTCCTAACCGCATGCAATAGCTCTCCACAAGGGGCTGTAGAAGAAACACCGTCCAGCGCCCCATCCATATCTCCCCAAATCGAAGTTGTTTTGGATATTCCAGAAGACTTTTTAGATTTCCAAAATTATATTGGGGAGGATATTTCTCTGTTCGGCATGGAGGAAGGGCTTGAAGAGTATGATGGTGGCATAAGTTCTTTGTATGGGCACAAAGGAACTGTAACGGTTGGAGTTGGATGGGACGGGAAGACCATTACACGCGCCGTGCTTACCTTTGACGATAAAGAAAGCTTTGTAGAAGAATATGAGGGAATTAGCAGTAATCTTGAAGCGATATTTGGAGAGCCTACAGTTTATGATTCTGGTAGCGTAACAGATTTTTCTGGAGAAACGGATTTTGAGTTTGGACTGTCAATGCGGTCTGGGAAGGCATCCATTAGCTGGAATGAAGAAAACAGAAAAGTATATGAGAGTGAAAACCCAAACGCAGCAGAGAAAGAACCCTCCTCGTCTCCAGGCGCAAAAGTTCCCCCTGCCATTGGAATGACTGCAGATGAAGTACTTGCATCCACATGGGGAGAGCCATCAGACATTAACCGTACAACCACGCAATATGGTGTGTCAGAACAGTGGGTTTATAAATCTGGTTCAGAAATGAAATACATTTACCTTGATGACGGTATTGTAACAGCAATCCAAGAATGATGAGAGTTGGTATTGCAATAAAAGGAACTCGGAGGCGGGTTCTTTTTATTACCATGTCAACATAATAAAATAAACTACAATGCCGTAAGGCTTTGTATAAATTTATGGAACGGTATTTCGTTCCGGGAAGAAAGGTGATATGCATTGTGCAATGAGGATTTTGTGAACGAACCCAGAGATACGTTTCTCGAAATCTACCAGAGCAAAATTAAGCGTGCAGGTTCTGAGGAACTTCTGGAGTGGTTGACCTCTTCGGATTTTTTCACTGCGCCTGCATCAACAAGGTACCACGGCTCATTTGAAGGCGGATTAGTCACACATTCTGTGAACGTATACCGCTGTTTGGCAGAAGAACTGGAGCTTTCTGGCTTGTCTGACGCCTACACAGAGGAGACAGTAGCACTTGTTTCGTTACTTCACGATGTGTGTAAGGCTAACTTCTACAAGAAGGGAACCAGAAATGTCAAGGAGAATGGTCAGTGGGTAACAAAAGAAGTTTTTGAGATTGACGAGAAGTTCCCGTGTGGGCATGGTGAAAAATCAGTTATTATTCTTCAGAACTTCATCCATTTATCAGCGGAAGAAATCTTTGCAATCAGAGCGCATATGGGTGGGTTTGATACCTCTGTGAAAGGTGGCGACTACTTCATCGGTAAGATTTTTGAGAAGAGTAAGCTTGCGCTCCTGCTCCATGTAGCAGATATGAAAGCAACTTATTTATTGGAGGGTTGATATGGCAGAACAGAATCTGAATATCTATCAGAAGCTTGCTAAGATTCGCAAGCAGGTGGAGGTTATCCAGCGCAATAAAAAAGGTTATGGATACACCTACGTTAGTGAGGATGAAATCCTTGCAAAGATTTCCGGGTTTATGGATAAATACAGTTTATCTCTGATTCCCAGCGTCATACATAGTAGCGCAGTTGTCGCTCCATACCATACAAAGAAGACCAAGTCAACTAACAAAGGCGAAATCTATGAGGAGAATGTCAACGAGGTTCTCGTAAGTGCAGACATGGTCTTTACATGGGTAAATAATGAGAACCCAGACGAGAGGGTCGATGTTCCGTGGATTTTGGTGGGGCATCAAAGCGACGGTTCACAGAGCTTTGGGTCTGGGTTAAGCTATGCAATGCGGTATTTTTTGCTTAAGTTTTTCAACATTGCAACACCGGATGATGACCCGGACAAATGGAGGAGCAAGCAGAAGGCTGCAGGGGCAGCAGAAGATAAGATGATTGCAGAAGAAATCATCGCCAGCTTCGACACAATGGTTAAGGAATTCTTGGCAAGTAACCAAGATAAGACTGAAGAGGTCAAAAAGTTTGTTGCCAAGTATGTAAAGGGCGGAAACTATTTCGCAATCACAGAGTCAGTGCTTGCCTCGAAACTTCTTGCTGACTTCAAAGAAACTTTTAAGATTAAGGAGTGATGAATAATGGGATTTCGCACAGGTGCTTACGCTAAGGTATGGGAAGTGACCCCTATGAGCGATACCAGTACGAAAGTACGGATGTCTGTCAGCCGTAAAAATAAGCAGACAGGTGAATATGAGCAGGATTTCTCCGGGTTTGTACTTTGCATCGGTACCGCCGCAGCCCGGAAAGCTATGCAATTACATGAGGGTTCCCGAATTAAGATTGGTGATTGCGATGTGACGACAAAATACGATTCGCAGAAGAAGATTACATATACAAACTTTAAGATGTTCTCCTTCGAAGATGCAGACGGTGGAGATACATCGACAGACGTTACAGACCCGCAGCCAGAGGTTGGCGACGGTGAACTTGATGATAACCGGCTCCCATTTTAAGGCGGTCTGCCTATGGGAGAAGTCAATTATGCACCGATAATCCAAGAGATGACTTGGAGTTACTCCCGCATTAAGGCTTTTGATGATTGCCATTATCGGTGGTACCTGCAGTATATCCGCAGGCTGCACGGAAAGGACATGTTCTTTGCCAGCTATGGCAGCTTTATGCATAAGTTGATAGAGCTGTACTACAAAGAAGATAAAAGCGCCAAGCAGCTATGCGAAATGTACCTGCGAGATTTCAGAAGTCAGGTAGTGGGATGGGCGCCAAGCAAAACGGTGTTTGGCAACTATTTCAAAAGCGGCCTGCAATATCTCAAAGGAATTCAACCGTTCCCATATAATATGGTGGCAATTGAAAAACGGGTTGACTTCAATCTGTCCGGTATTCCATTTATCGGATACATCGATTTTCTTGGTGAAAAAGATGGAGACTTGTATGTCGTAGACAACAAGTCCAGAAACTTGAAACCGAGAAGCACACGCAGTAATCCGACGAAATCAGATTTGGAATTGGATGAGTATCTGAAGCAACTCTACCTGTACTCTGCAGCAGTAGAGCAAGAGTATGGGAAACTCCCTAAATCACTTTGCTTTAATTGTTTCCGAACCCCAGTTTTTATTGAAGAGCCGTTCAAGGAGCAAGCATATGCTGAATCCAAACGATGGCTTTCCGATAAAGTGGAAGAGATTACAAGGGAAACGGATTTTCTGCCAAGCGTGGAGTATTTTAAGTGCACATATCTATGTGAGATGCGGGATTTCTGTGATTATTACAGGCTCTCACAGAAGAAGAGGTGATGCGCTATAAGAGCAGAAGACATTACACGCATCGACAGCGAAGCTGGTGTGATTGCCTCTCTTGTATATCACCCGGAGTTTTCGTTTTATTCCGAAAATCTGTTGCCCAATCACTTTTTCAACAAAGAGAATCGTTATATCTATGCTGCTATCTGTAATCTGGCGCAACGCGGTGTACAGCACATTGACCCATATAGCATCCTGCAGTCTTTGCAATCACAGGAGGCAACTGCAAAATACGCAGATGAAATTACAGTAGCTCAACTTAACGACTTCTTTGATACCAGCGATAGCCTTGCAAGACATACCGTAGAAGATTATAAGCTGTGTGTAGACAATGTCATAGATGCGGCTTTTAGACGGGATGCACTACAGAGCCTAAAAAAGTGTGAGGCAATGTGTTTCAACGAGTCTATCAAAGATATCGAGCAACAAATCTATCGTTCCCTGGACGATGTGATGATGGAGTTTTCTGCAACAACAGAAGTTCCGGCTTATAAAGATGTGATTGATGAGTGTTGGGCAGAAATTGAAGGCCGTCAAGGGAGTGGATATGCGGGTATCCCATTTAAGTTCCCAGCCTTGAACGATTACGCAACGATTGAACGTGGAGAGCTTTTTATCTTTGGCGCAGAGCAGAAACAGGGTAAATCCATGATGCTTCTCAACTGCGCAGTTGATTTGCTCCAGCATGATTACGCAGTTCTATACTTGGACAGCGAGTTAAATACCCGATTGTTTACCGCAAGAATTCTCGCACACCTAACAGGGATTGAGTATAAGCGTCTGACATCGGGAAATTATAGCGAGGAAGAAGAACGACGAATCATGGAGGCCAAAGAGTGGCTAAAGACAAGAAAGTTCACCCATCTTTATATCCCAACATTCGACCAGCATAGCATTTATACTGCGGTCAAGAAGGTGAATCACACACAAGGACTTGACGTTCTAATTGTGGACTACTTTAAGGGAAAAGGCGAGGGAGATGCTTTCGATAGTTATCAAGAGCTCGGAAGGTTTGTGGATATGGTGAAGAATCAGATTTGTGGTGAGATGAATATTGCGGGAATCGGAGCTGCACAGGCCACTGTAACAGGAAAGCTGGCCGACAGCGCCAAGATTGCACGCAACGCATCCACAATAGCCATGATTTCAGACAAAACTCCGGAAGAAATCGAGGCAGATGGTGCAGAGTGCGGTAATAAAAAGCTTCGAGTCACGGTAAATCGGAATGGAATGCAAATGGCACAGGGCGAATACATAGACTTGCTGTTCGATGGGAACCACATCTTATACCAGCAAGCCAAACAGCATATCCCACAGACTCCGTTTTAATCAATCAGCATAATTAAATAATCTGCGAAGGGAGGGGACGGTGTGGAGCTTTCAGAACTGATTGAGTCCGTTGATATTCTGGAGTATATCTCACAATATACAGAGTTTACAGAGAAAAATGGAGAATATTGGGGGCTTTCTCCGCTTAAGGAAGAGAAGACACCGTCCTTTTCCATCCGAAAAGAAGAAAATAATTTCTATGACTTCTCTTCTGGCGTTGGCGGGAACGTGCTGACATTCATCCGATACTACAACAAGTGTGGTTACCAAAAGGCAATCGAGATTTTGAAGGAGTATGTCGGTTGTGATGGTGATGTAGCTCCTCCACACAAGAAACTTGCTGCAACTGAGGTCGCAAAGCGGTTTGCTAAGCCCAAAAAGACAAATAAAATCAGCAAGGTGACTGCGCTTCCGGATGATTATATGGAACGGTACGAAAAAAGGCAAGATAAGCTTGCCGTTTGGAAGGCAGAAGGTATATCTGACGCTTCTATGAACAAGTTTCAGGTGTATTACGACAGTTTCTCCAACCGTCTCGTCTACCCAATCAGAAGTCCAGACGGAAAAATCATCAATGTGGGCGGCAGAACCCTTGACGAAGCATGGAAAGAGAAAGGTTTACGTAAGTACACCTACTTCAAGCCTTGGGGAGAGCTGAATACACTCTATGGCCTATATGAAAACAGGGAAGAAATCCAAAACAGACATGAAATCATCCTGTTCGAAGGTGCCAAGTCCGTTATGTTGGCTGATACATGGGGAATCCATAACACAGGGGCAATTTTGACATCTCACTTGAACCCAAACCAGATGAAAATCCTTGCGCAGCTTGGCTGCAGAGTGGTTTTTGCGCTGGATAAAGAGGTTTGCATTCGAGATGACCATAATATCAAACGGTTAAAGCAGTTCGTAAAGGTTGAGTACATCTGGGACAGAGACAATCTGCTGGATGCGAAAGATGCCCCAGTCGATAAGGGGCTTGAGACATGGAAAAAACTCTACGAAGGGAGGTTGTCATGGCGATAGATAAGCAATATACCGTTTACCATCTGCATAGTGACCTCAGTAACGGTGTTACAAACATCGACTCGGTCACAAAATATGGAGAATACATAGAAAAAGCCAAGGAACTTGGAATGAAAGCGATGGCTTTTTCAGAGCATGGCTCTGTCTTTGAATGGTGGCACAAGAAAAGTGCCATCGAAGCAGCCGGCATGAAGTATATCCATGCTATTGAAGCGTATATCACTGTGACTTTAGACGAAAAGGTGAGGGATAACTACCACTGTGTGTTGCTCGCAAAGAACTATGATGGATTTTTAGAACTAAACAGACTCGTATCGAGGAGCTTTGACCGTACAGACAACCACTTCTACTATGTACCACGTATCACCTTTGATGAACTGTTCGGTACATCTGACAATATTCTGATTACCACAGCCTGCATTGGCGGTGTATTCGGGAAAGCAGATGCAGATGTTGAGTCGAGGTTCCTTGAGTTTCTTCATAGGAATAAGCATAGGTGCTTTTTTGAGGTCGGACACCATATGGATGAGCGACAGGTCGAGTACAACCAAAAACTGTATAGGCTTAGCGAACAAACTGGTATCCCATTGATAGCCGGAACAGATACTCATGTACTCAACGAGGAACATGAGAAGGGGAGAAGTATCCTGCAGGCGTCCAAGAACATTCAATTTGACGGGGAAGAGAAGTGGGATTTGAAATTCAAGTCCTACGATGAGCTCGTCTCTGCTTATAGGAAACAACGCTCACTCCCAGAGGAAGTGTTCTTAAAGGCTATTGAGAACACAAATGTTCTGGCTGATATGGTGGAAGAGTTTACCCTTGACCGTGGTACAAAGTACCCGCACATCTACGAAAATCCAGAAGAAACCTTTAAGGCAAAGATTGAGGACGCACTTCAGCATCATCCATACGCCTTGAAAAATCACGATGAAGCGGAACTCCGTAAGGTTGTGGATGAAGAGTACGATGTCTACAAAACGACTCAGTCCATTGACTTCATGCTTCTTCAGACCTACCTCAGAGAATGGGAAAAAGAGAATGGAATCCAGTGCGGATACGGTAGAGGCTCTGTTTCTGGCAGCATGATAGCATATCTGCTTGGCATTACACAGATGGATAGCATTCGTTTTGGATTAAACTTTTTCCGGTTCATGAATCCTTCCCGTGTTACCAACGCCGATATTGATACGGACTACTCTGGCAAGGATAGAGAAACTGTGAAGCAATTCCTCCTGCGTGACAAGATGAACCTGCCGAATATCAGGTCTGCTGAGATTATTACCTTCAACACCATTGCATTGAAGGGCGCAATCCGAGATGTGTGCCGCGCTTTGTATAAGGACAGGCAAGACAAGAACTATCTGCAAATCGCCAACTATATTTGCAAAGAGGCAGAGATTCACGAAGATTCTGTCCGCAAAGAATATCCAGAGGTCTTCAAATATGTGGACATCGTAAACGGAACCATTGTCTCCATCGGTACACACCCAAGCGGTGTCCTTATCAGTGACTTGCCAATTGAACAGACGGTCGGTCTTTGCAGCGTATCTACATCAGATTACCCGGTGTCCATGATTAACATGAAAGAGCTGGATGACCTGATGTACGTTAAACTGGATATCCTTGGTCTTGATAACATCGGCGTTATCAATGATACGTGTAAGAAACTTGGAATTGAGCGGCTGACACCGGACAACACGGATATGGAAGATATGAATGTTTGGCGAAGCATCCGTGACAACACAACGCTGATATTCCAATGGGAGTCTGACAGCGCCCAGCATTACCTGAAACAGTTTATGTCTGACGAGACGTTGGAAATCGCAAGGTCAAAGATTCCGAACTTCTCCATGCTGAAGTGGATGTCGTTTGGAAACGGTCTGTTAAGACCAGCCTGTGCCAGCTTTCGTGATAGCGTAGCCAGAGGCGAATTCTACGATAATGGTTTTGATGCACTCAATGAGTTTCTCGCTCCAGAGGCAGGACGAATTGCCATGCAGGAGACCATCATGCAGTTCCTTGTTAAGTTCTGTGGGTATTCTGCAGCAGAGTCGGACAATGTTCGCCGTGCTATTGCGAAGAAAAAGGGAACAGAAACGCTGCTACCGGAAATCGAGAAACGGTTCATTGACTATTCATCTGAGCACTATGACATTACGAGAGAGCGGTGTGAAGAGGTTATCAAGCCTTTTCTGCAAATCATTCTGGATGCATCGGCCTACGGGTTCTCGTGGAACCATTCTGATGCCTACTCATCCATTGGATATATCTGCGGATACTTGCGCTATTACTATCCGCTTGAGTTCTTGACGGCAGCACTCAATATCTTTGGGGACAACATGGACAAGACTGCGGATATTACGAACTACGCCACAAGGGTAGGCATTAAAGTAACACTACCAAAATGGGGATTGTCAAGAGGGAAATACTTCTTTGATAGAGAAAAGCGAATCATTGCCAAGGGGCTGACCTCAATTAAGTATATGAGTGCCGGCCTTGCGGACGAGCTGTACGCCTTATCCAAAGAGAAAGAGTATACCAGCTTTATGGAACTGCTCTCTGACTTGGACAAAAAGACGAGTATCAACTCAAGACAGCTTGACATTCTGATTAAACTGGACTTCTTTTCAGACTTTGGGAATCAGAGAGAACTCCTTCGAATGGTAGACCTGTTCTCCAACACATTCAAAAAGGGTGACGCCAAGAAAATCAAAAAGTCCGATGTGGACGGAACTCCGCTTGAGGACATTGTAAAGCGATACGCGGTCGGCGTTACCAAGTCCGGCGGGGTGGCAAAGAGCTACACGCTATTGGATGTCATGTCGATTTTGAGAGAAGCGGAAAAAGTGATTAAGAGCGTAGGGCTGGAAGACTTGAGCGATATCCTCAAGGTTCGAAATTTCTACGATGTGATGGGGTACATCGGGTATGTGTCCGGTAAGGACGAGGATAGGCGTAAGCTGTATGTGACCGATGTGCGACCTTTACATAGAAAAGCTGATGGAAAATTGTTTGGGTACAGTATCTTTACAAAATCCATTGGCAGCGGAAAGGAGAGTCGTTTTACGGTATTTTGCATGGTATACGATAAAGACCCAATCAAATCAGGGGACATCATCTACTGCAAAGGTTATGAGCGTGACGGTCAATATTTTAAGCTGACCGCCTACAGCAAGGTAATTTAAGGAGGTGGTGTCTATGTGGGATTCTTGAAATTATGTTTCGCAGACAATTCTACATTATATAAAACGGAAGTTTTATGAATAAAAGGAGCGTGCATAGTTTGACACAAAACCTGATTTGCAATCACTGCGGCAAGGAGCTTGATTTCTTTGACCTGCAGAATGACTTTTCTATACATAAGAGAATCGGATACGGAAGTGTCCATGACGGAGACGATGTGCATATGCGCCTCTGCTCTGAGTGTTTTGATAAGCTCGTAGAAGAATGCGAGGTCTCACCAATTGAGGAGATGGATGGCTAATGGATAGAGAACGATATACAGAACTGGTTGCGGATGCAGTCGGGAAAGCAAACCGGCTGCTCGCCGTTTCAGATGGACAGAACAGTGTGGTGCTCGTGATGAGTAGAGCCATGCGGAATGAAATCTTAGTGCAAGAGGGCGCTAATTACACCATGCGAAATGGCGATTATGTCGAGGAGTATTGTGGTTATCGTGTTGGAATCGTCAATGAAATTGATGATGAAGAGTTCATCCTTCCAGCAATGGTTGGAATGGCTTATCACCCTGGGATGCAGATTGACGATGTTATCGTTGTAGACGATGAGAACCGGTTGTTCAGGTTGGAGAATACAGACCCAGTGCAATTTGCCGACATGGGTCTCACTGTAAGCTTCGGCCTGTATGTAGATGTTGCTACTACAGCTACTGCCGATAACGTTGCTACTATTTCAGCAGACTTAGCAAATACAATCGCAACAACTGCCAATACCGCTACCATTACTATTGATGACTTCGTGGGTGCTGTCTCAAACATCACATGGGATGGCGTTCTGAACGCAGGAGCTCAAACTGTTACCGCCACTGACGGTATGAATTGGTGGCTAAGAGACACCCATCCGATTCCCGATTACTACTCCCGCCCAGTAGAATACTCTCCTCCAAAACGAAAGGCGAGGAAGAAGGAAGAAGAATTAAGCGCCGGGGACACGAAGCTTCTGGATGAGTTTTTATCCGGATTTGCAAGAAACGGAGCGTGACCGGTAAACATACTGTGTAGGGAGCCCGGAGTGAAAACTCCGAGCTCTTTTCGCAGACAGCAGAGAGGTAAAACAATGCGGAAATTATTCACTATCTTCCCGTTGTGCATCGTGTTATGCCTGTTAACAGGTGGATGTTTCACCGCAGATGCGAACGAGGAAAATTATGAAGAAGAAATTGCCACGGTAAGCTATGACAACAACACTGACTATATGTCACTGATGGTTCAGTATGCTGCTGCCGGCAATATGGATGCGTTGGGTGCCGCTGTTACAGCGAGAAATGAAAAAATAGCGAACCAACAGTTGGGATATGAACAGTTGAGTGTGGATGAGTTCTTAAACGATTATGAATCCTACGCCGGATTTTCCTTAGATACCGACTACATGAGCCAAATGGTGTCATGTTGCTTGAGTGGAGATGTGGCTGGCGGCTTGGAGGCAGAACGGTTAAGAAATCTGAAAATCGACACACTCAATCTGGATGTTACAAAGGTCAGCTTTAACGATTTGTATTTGCTGTCCAAGATTATTACATCAGAGGCCGGGTCAAACTGGCTCTCTATGGAGTGGAAGATGATGGTTGGAGAGGTACTTCTGAATCGTGTTGCATCCCCAGAATTCCCAGACTCGATTGAAGAATGTGTCTATCAGACCGGACAGTATTACAGCAGGGGAAACCAATACTTTGCGAACCTCTTGCCGTATGAAGACTGCGTTGAAGCTGCTTTGCGGTTGCTCAATGGAGAGCGTGTCATCAACGATGGTTCGGTTGTTTTTCAGGCAAACTTTCGGCAGGGCAGTGGCACGTACCTCAAACTGTATGACCAGCAATTAGGATATACATACCTCTGCTATAGCAGTTATCCAGAGTTATACGAAAGTTGAGGTTAACAATGGGAAAAGTAATCATTCAACAATATACGACAAAGTGCCCCATCACAATGATTGGTGAAGAGGCAGGAACCTGTTGGGGCGCTGACACAAGTGACAGCAGCAAAAACTATAAGCGTGGCCTTGAGTGCCTTAGCAATGAACACGGGAGAACAACTGAGTATCCAGATGTCTACATGATTTTGGATGGATACTCCGCAAGAGTTATCCGTGAGTGGTACACACATATTGGCGGCTCTCCAACGAGGCTTCAGGCAAGCACACGGTATATCGATTATGAGCATGGTTTTGACTTTGTCGTACCTCCAACAATTCAGAATAACCCACAGGCTCTCAATGTCTACACTGGAATCATGGCAGATATCGCTGACGGGTTAAAGGAATTAGACGAACTGGGCATCCCTCGTGAAGACTCCGCGCTTGGCTTACCACTGGGGATGACCACAAGAATCGTGTGTAAACACAATGCGCGGAACTTAATGGATATGTCACATCAGCGGATGTGCAACAGAGCGTACCACGAATACCGTAAGCTGTTTAATGATTTATGCGATGCGCTCCGAGCCTATTCGGAGGAATGGCAATACATCGTTGACCACTACTTTATGCCCAAGTGTAAGTATATGGGTTTCTGTAAAGAGAAGTACACTTGTGGATTGATGCCACGGAGGGAGGCGCCCATGTGAACATCTATATATTGCTTACACTGGTGACTTTCTTCATTTTGATTCTGTTGCTAAATAACGACCGTGGCTGGCCAGTGTGATGCCTATGGACAGCAAAATTAGAAACCCATATCGGATGAGACAACTCATCGATTTTACTGGGTTGGAACTCGAAGGTGGTATCTATCCAACCGATATAGATGGGTTGATTGAATATCACGACCAAGAATACATACTGATTGAAGTCAAATACGGGAAGACCAAAGTCCCATTTGGGCAAAGGTTAGCGATAGAGCGCATGGTTGATGATTTCACAAAGATAGGAAAGCCTGCGGTTGCCATCGTATGCGAACACACCGTAAAAGACGCAGATAAACATGTCGTTGCAGCGGCGTGCAAAGTGCGTGAAATCTATTACGGTGGTGAACACAGGTGGAGGAAAACTGAAAAGCAAATGACGGTCAGAGAGTTCGTTGATAACTTTCAATCATTTCTGACAGAGAAGGAGGGATTAGTAGAGTGCAAGTGATTGTGATTTCGGGAAAGGCGCAGCATGGGAAAGACACAACGGCTGGGTTCCTGAAAGATGCTCTTGAGGCCGATGGATATTCTGTCCTTATTGCCCATTACGGCGACTTGGTTAAGTATGTCTGCAAGATGTACTTGGGGTGGAATGGAGAAAAGGATGAATACGGAAGGTCATTGCTGCAGTATGCGGGGACAGATGTTGTTCGTTCTCAGAACGAGAATTACTGGGTTCAATTCGTGGGCGACATGCTCACGTTCTTCAAAGATAAGTGGGATTACGTTTTGATTCCCGATTGTCGGTTCCCAAATGAAGTCAATTATTTAAGGGAAGTCGGATTCAACACAGTCCACATCCGTATTATCCGTGATGGATTTATTAGCCCGCTGACAGAGCAGCAGCAAAATCATCCGTCTGAAACGGCGCTGGACGATGTCCAGGCTGATACATACTTCCACAACGATGGAACACTGTCAGACCTGAGAGAAAAGGTGGTGTGGTGGGTAACGGAACACAACGGGCATCACCAGATTACCTTTGAAGAAATTATCAATTAAGGGAGGCGGCCGCCATGTCAAAGACGAATCCGAATAGCTACTATGATATTGAGTTTGAGGTTGAAGAAGTTCTTTTCAGAAACGGGCTCGTTGAAGATATCTTCTATCTAAAAGACCTGAAACAGCGCAAGCTCTTTATTGCAACCAACATCAGTCAGGAGACAGTTGAAGACGCTGTGAGACATATTATGCAATTCAACAGAGAGGACGCAGACATTCCTGCGGAGGAACGAAAGCCAATCATCCTCTACGTATCCTCTAACGGTGGAGATGTAGATGCCGGTTTTGAGTTGATTGATGTAATCATGAACAGTAAAACGCCTGTCTACACCATCAACCTTGGCTACCAGTACTCGATGGGATTTCTGATTGGGCTTGCCGGACACAAGCGGTACGCAATGCCAAATGCAAAATTCCTGTTGCATGATGGGAGCAACTTTGTGTTTGACTCTGGTGCGAAAGCACAAGACCGTATGGAGTTCAACAAGAAAATGGAGTCTCGTATTAAGGATTACATTTTGTCCAGAAGCAAGCTGACTACCGAAGAGTACGATAGCAAGTACCGTATCGAATGGTATATGTTCAGCGATGAAGCAAAGGAAAAGGGCTTTGTCGATTTCATTATCGGAGTAGATTGCGGATTGGATGAAATTGTGTGAGGTGTTTCTATGCAAGAGTATTTTGGATTCCGTGAGGCCATTATGTCCGATGATGAGATGTCAGCGTTCTATGGTGGCGAGCGGGATGAAAATATCTACGGCTGTCTCCAAAACGAATACCTCGTACTGAAGAATATGGATAGGGAAGTCTGTGACCAGTTCAAATGGGATGGTTCTCACTACATAAAGGTTCCTTTCAAGCAAATCAATACGAGGTTCATCGGAAAAGTAAAGCCAAGAAACCTGCAACAGCAGTTAGCGCTGGATATGCTGTATGACCAAGATATTACTGTCAAAGTCCTCGTAGGAAAATTCGGAACCGGTAAGGATTATCTGATGACATCTGCGGCCGTTGACCAACTTGAAAAAGGGAAGTATGACAAAATCGTCTGGGTAAGAAACAATATCGAGGTAAAGAACTCTAAACCAATTGGACATCTGCCAGGCGATTACAAAGACAAGCTTCTCCCGTTTGCGATGCCTTTGGCTGACCATCTCGGTGGTGTAGAAGGGCTTGAATATATGCTGGGTCAGGGCAAGGTCGAGCTGGTGCATCTGGGTTTCATTCGCGGAAGAGACATTAAAAACTCTATCATCATGTGCTCAGAAGCGGAGAATATGACAAAAGAACACATTCAGCTTTTGCTTGGTCGTGTCGGGGAAGGTTCATCACTTTGGATGAATGGCGACTACAAACAAGTGGATGGCGATGTATTCCTGAAAAACAGCGGTCTGATTCTCGCTGTGGACAAGCTCAAGGGGCATCCACGTTTTGGCTTTGTCAAGTTACTCAAAACAGAGCGGAGCGAAACTGCAGCTATGGCAGACCTGCTGGATTAGACCGGAGGTGTTATGAAAAAACTTACAATACTGATTGATATGGACGACACGCTGGAAGACCTGCTCGGTGCATGGGTTTCCTATTTGAATACTCAATATGGCACCAACGTACATAAGGAGGACGTCAGGCAGTGGGATATTTCCGTGGCATTTCCGTCTTTGTCGAAGACCCAAGTCTATGAGCCAATTCTGTTAGATGACTTTTGGAAGACCGTCCAGCCAAAGGATGGCGCAGTAGAAGTTGTGCAGAAACTCATTAGTGATGGACATCGTATTTATGTTGTGACAGCGTCTGCCTACGAAACGCTTCGAACAAAGATGGAAGATGTGTTGTTCCGTTATTTCCCATTCTTATCATGGGGCGATGTCATCATCGCCTCCTGTAAGCAAATGATTAAGGGTGACATCCTGATAGATGACGGCGTTCATAATCTGCTCGGTGGCGAATACACCGGTGTCTTGATGGACGCCCCTCACAATGCTGACTTTCATAATGAGGACGTGGGAATTGTTCGTGTCCACTCTTGGGATGAAATCTACAAGGTGGTCAGAGAAATCGCAAAGAAAGGCGGGTAATGCGTATGCTTGTACTTTATTCAACCGGATGTCCCAAGTGCTGGATATTGAAAAAGAAATTGGATGAAAGGGGAATGCAATATCAAGAAAACACGGCGGTAGAGGAAATGCTTTCGCTTGGAATCACATCCGTGCCTGTGCTGTGTGTGGATGGCCAGATGATGGATTTTGCTAACGCTGTGAAATGGATTAACAATCAGGGGGATTGATGACGAATGGACATTACACTGAAACTTTCCAAGGACTTCGAGCGGTGTTTGGAGGATTTGAAGAAGAAGTACGGTGAGGACTTTGAGTATATCAATGGTCTGCATCCAAGTCAGCTCGACTTTTCAGAATTCATTGATAACTTTGTAGACAAAGACACGCTGGCAGATGCGTCTATCGACCCCAATGCCAATGCAAATCATAAAGACATTCGCAGCTTTATGACGGAAAAGGCCAAGAGCGAAGATAAGCTCTTTGGCTTGAATAAGATTTTTCTTACTATTAAGAAACAGTGGGGACTGCGTACCGCAAAACAGTGGCTGGAACAGGAGTTCAGTAAAGGGTTCTACCTGAATGACAGTACAACTGCGAGCTACTTCCCGTACTGCTGGGCAAACGACCTGACCCGTTTAGCAACTGAGGGTCTGTTCTTCCTAACTAACTACAACCATCAGGCACCAAAGCACCTGACTACATATTTTGATGATGTGATTGAGTTCGTATCGTTCCTGTCTAACCGGCAGTCCGGTGCGGTCGGTCTACCCAATGTACTTATCTGGGCATGGTACTTCTGGAAGAAGGATGTGGACGCTGGCTACTGCATGAAGAACCCGGACTACTATGCACGTCAGCAGTTCCAGAAGTTTATTTACCGCCTGAATCAGCCGTTCCTGCGGATTGACCAGTCAGCATTCACTAACGTATCCATCTTTGACCGGCCTTATCTGGAGTCCCTATTCGGTGGTGTAGAGTTTCCGGATGGTGAACTTGCTATTGACCACATCGAAGACTTCATTGATTTCCAGAAAGTCTTCATGGAAGTTGTGAGTGAAATCCGTGAGGAAAACATGTTTACATACCCAGTGCTCACCTATTCTCTGTACTACAAAGATGGTAAGTTCCAAGACGAAGAGTTTGCACGGTGGGCGAGTGACCACAATATTAAGTGGAGCGACTCCAACTTCTTTGTCAGCGACAACATCGGCATTCTTTCAAACTGCTGCCGGTTGCTCAGTGACACCAAAAAGTTGGACGCTTTCATTAACTCCATCGGTGGTACGGCTTTAAGTGTGGGTTCCTGTCGTGTCAGCACCATCAACCTTGTCCGCATTGCGTATGAGAGCAAGATGAACAAGAAGAAGTACATTGAGATTCTGAAAGACCGTGTGCTGCTGGATTGTAAGGCGCTTTCATCTATGCGCCACATCATCAAGCGTAACATCGAGAAGGGGCTTCTTCCGAACTATCAGGATGGTGCTGTTGAGCTGGATAAACAGTTCTGCACCATTGGCGGTATCGGGATGTATGAGGTCATGGATTTGTTTGGCCTGATTGAAGAGGATGAGATGGGGAACAAGTATTACTCCGATGAGGCAGTGGAGTTTGCCACAGAAATCCTTGATACCATCAATGAGGTTAAGGACAACTTTGAATGTGACTTCACCTTCAACTTGGAGATGATTCCTGCGGAGAATTGCGCCGGCGTTATCTGTGCCGCTGACAATCTGCTCTTTGAACAGAATCGGTATTTTATCTACAGCAATCAGTGGATTCCCCTCATGGAGAAATGCACTATCCAAGAGAAGTGCCGACTGGGTTCTCTCTTTGATATGAAGTGCGGCGGCGGTTGTATCGCCCACATTGACGTGGAAAGCCGGTTCCCCAACGAGGAAACTGCATGGGAAATGCTGAACTACGTGGCGTCGCAGGGCGTCATTTATTTTGCCTTCACTACAAAGATTTCTGTTTGTGAGGACAAACATGCCTTTATGGGAACGTCCACTTGCCCTGTGTGTGGCAAGCCGATTGCGGATACATACGCTCGCGTGGTTGGATTCTACACTCCTGTCAGCAGTTATCAGGCGGTGCGCAAACAAGAGTTCAATCAGCGCAAGTGGTACGATGTGCTGACAAAGAGCGAGGTTATGTAATGCACGTTAAAGGAGTCATAGAAGAAGATTTTGTCAATTATAAAGTCCCATCGATGTTTATCAACACCTGCTTCTGTGATTTCAAATGTTGTACTGAACTTGGTCTGGACATAGGGGTGTGCCAAAACTCACCCCTTGCCCAGTCCGATACAAAAGAAATCGCAGACAGTGTTATATACAAGCACTTTACATCCAACCCAATTACCAAAGCAGTGGTTATCGGTGGCATGGAGCCAATGATGCAGATAGGCGAGGTCACAGCTCTGATTTGTCTGTTCCGTGAGAATGGGTGTACAGCGCCGTTTGTTATATACACAGGTTATTACCCGTCAGAAATCAGTACAGAGCTGGATACACTCCGGCCACTGGGCAACATTGTGGTGAAGTTTGGGAGGTTCATACCAAACAAGCCAAGCCGATACGATGATGTGCTCGGTATAGAGTTGTCCTCTGATAACCAATTTGCAGAAAGGATTTCATAATGCCAAAGGAAAGCGAAGAGAAATATGTGATTACACCAAAGGGAATTGCTACTCTGGCAATGCTCCGCACTGGTTTAATTCAAAGCACAGATGACCCACGGTTCGAGGGGTTTTGGCAGCTATTCGAAAGTGATATGGAAAGGCTTGGCTATATCGTATACGAGCAAGAGGTAGAGTGACATGAGGATTTACACCAATCCAGATAAGGAATACGTCGCTGAAATCAGGCGGCAGCTTAAAGCAAATTCAGGCTATTGCCCTTGTGCTCTATTAAAGAACAAAGATACAAAGTGCATGTGTAAAGAGTTCCGAGAGATGGAAGAGGGAATGTGCCATTGTGGACTGTACATAAAGGAAAAATGAAAAACAATAACCGGATATAAGTAAAGGAGTGTTACTATCAAGAAAGCGCAAAAGATTGTAACGGCCGTATTTGTTTGTGCGGCTATGTTTTCTTTGGCTGGTGCAGCCAGTGCAAGTGATATTCAGAGCGACATTGACGCGGCAATCCAAAAGCAGAACGAGGCGCACCAGATTGCAGAATATGTACGTGGGTTTGGGGAGGAGGAAGACCACCCAGCCATCCTGTTTGCACAGGAAAAATGGTGGGAGCAGCAAGAGATTCTCACAGACCTGTACCAGCAGTACGACAAGGCAGTTGCTGAAGAGCAGTCAAAGGGTACATACATAGGCACCTTTCGCATTTCCCATTATTGCCCCTGTTCTATTTGTAACGGTGGTTATACTGGTACTGCTACGGGCGCACGGCTGACACCGTGGTATACCATTGCAGTTGACCCGTCAGTCATCAAGTTGAACAGCACAGTTTATATTGATGGATACGGCGAGTTCAAAGCACAGGATACAGGGAGTGCAATCAAGGGAAATCGAATTGACGTGTGCGTCAGCAGCCATGAAGAGGCATACAGACTTGGCGTTGTTTACAAAGATGTATATGTGAAGTAAGGGGGAACACAGTATGAATCGTGTTGGAGAGTTTGAAAAAGTAAGTTTTGAGCAATTCCGTATTGCAATGGACAATGCGTTCCATGACATTGGATATACCGAAGAGGAACTGCGTGAAATCTGGGAGGCTGTTCCTCTGCCTGTCCGGGCGACATCGGGCTCTGCCGGATACGACTTTAAGTCTCCTATCCCGTTTATTCTTCAGCCGGGCAAGACAATCAAAATCCCAACGGGACTCCGTGTGAAGATTGAAGACGGATGGTGGCTTGGCTGCCTTCCCAGAAGCGGTCTCGGATTTAAGTACCGCATCCAACTTAACAACACAATGGGGGTAATTGATAGCGACTACTATTACTCCGACAATGAGGGGCATATCTTTGTCAAGATTACGAACGACAGCAATGAGGGAAAAACGGTCACGGTCAAGCAGGGAGACGGGTTCGCTCAGGCAATCTTTATTCCATACGGAATTACATACTCCGATGACGCAAGCGCCGTCAGAAACGGCGGCATGGGTTCCACGGACGCAAAGAGGTAAGGGCGATGGGAGATAAGAAAACAAGTAGCGGGCTTGGGCTGCTGGATGTGCTGGCTGTCGTTTTTATTGTACTGAAGCTGTTGGGTGTGATTACATGGAGCTGGGTATGGGTGCTATCACCAATCTGGATTCAGCTCGTAATTGTGGCGATTGTTTTCATCGTCATCCTGATTAAAGACCCTTGGTTACTCAAGAAGTAGAAAGAAGGGGCTGGCATCAAGCCAGCCCTATTTTTTTATTTTGCCGAAAGTAGGTGGTATATGAACAGGGCGACGCAGATTCCTTTTTGGGAACGCTACACGATGAGCGTCGAAGAAGCTGCGGCGTACTTCCGAGTTGGAGAGAACAAACTGCGAAAGCTTATTAGCGAAGATAATGATGCAGATTACATATTGTGGAACGGCAACAGACCACAAATCAAACGCAAAAAGTTTGAAGAGTATATAGACCGTCACAATTTAATTTAGATATCTTGAAAAAGAGAGCTGGCTATGATACACTTGGTTAGTCGTATTATTGCGGGCTCTTATCGGAAGGAGCGTAGTATGTCCGAAAAGAGACGCGACAATAAGGGCAGAATCCTCCGTCAAGGAGAACTGCAAAGGAGTGACGGCAAGTACGAGTACAGATACTTTGACGTGAAAGGTGAGAAACGGAGCGTCTACAGTTGGAAACTGGTGAGCACTGACAAGGTTCCAAAAGGGAAACGAGATTGTCGGGCGCTCAGAGACATGGTGAAAGAGATTCGGCGCGATGTGGAAGATGGCATCAACAGCTACCAAGCCTATCGCACATCTTTGAACCGGTTCTTTGATGAGTACATCGAAACCAAGTATGAGCTCAAACCGTCTACCAGAACCAACTACAAGTATATGTACAACAAGTATGTGAGGGAAGAAATTGGGTATAAAGATATTGCCTCAATTAAGTTCAGTGACATCAAAAAGTTCTACATCCATCTAATCAAGGATATTGGGTTCAAGCCCAACAGCATGGAGATTATCCATACCATCATCCACCCTGTGTTCACGATAGCCATGCGTGATGGGCTGATTCGTATCAACCCGACAGACGGGGCTATGGCAGAAATCAAGAAGAGCCACAACTGGGAAAAACCGAAACGCCACGCCTTGACAGAAGCACAACAATCTGCTTTCATAGAGTTTATCAAGGGAAGCAAAACGTACCGGCACTGGTTACCACTCTTTACTGTATTGCTTGGAACAGGATGTAGAGTAGGAGAAATCGTAGGACTGCGATGGCAGGACTGCGACTTCCAAGAGAAGATAATCACCATTGACCACAGCCTGATATACCGCCAGCAGGAAGATGGGGGAGGGTGCGTATTCCACGTTACCACGCCGAAGACCAAGGCGGGTATACGAGTCATCCCAATGCTTGAGGCTGTTAGGCAGGCACTTCTTGAAGAACGACTCAAGCAGATGAGAACAGGATTCAACCAGACGGTCATAGATGGATATAGCGGGTTTATCTTCTCGAACCGCTTTGGGGATGCGCTGTCTCCGCACTGTATCAACAGAGCAATCGAGCGCATATCCAGAGACTATAACATAGAGGAGACCGAGTCTGCTAAAAAGGAACAACGTCAACCTGAACTTCTTCCACACTTCACAGTCCATAATCTACGTCACACATTCTGTACACGATTCTGTGAGAATGAGACCAACCTTAAGGTCATCCAAGAGATTATGGGACACGCCGACATTTCAACTACAATGAATATTTATAATGAGGCAACCAAAGAAAAGAAAAAAGAAAGCTTCGCAAATCTCGAAGGAAAAGTCAAAATCAGCTAAGCGAATTTTTACACCTGATTTTACACCTTTTCAGGACAGAATTGCGGGAACTTATAAGAAGTTATGGGTGAGATGGCTTTGCGCATGTGTTGTGTAACAACGGTTTCAAGAGGATATAAGAAGATACGTGAACATCGGATTCACGTCCCCACAATGAAGTCCTTAGATGGTGTAAATAAGAAAAATGATGTAAATAATACAGCTT
>ERZ780168.199-NODE-199-length-72908-cov-69.082934_pt1 | contig 72908 bp, 59 predicted proteins | sample MGYA00510981_ERZ780168 | MGnify/ENA primary metagenome ERZ780168 (study PRJEB29588, sample SAMEA2158769) | human gut metagenome | biome: human gut; feature: human-associated habitat; material: faeces | place: Denmark | collected 2008/2010 ...
AAAGTTACAAAATATCTACGACTTTGACAAATAGTTGGTTAGATATTTACTGAATATCCCTAATTAAAAAACAGGCATAAATTTTCTTATGCCTGTTTTTTTTATTTCTTAACAATCATGGGCATAATTATGGTACATTCGAACTGTAATTTTGTAGCTGAAAGTCATATTGACATTCCTTGTTACGTTTAATTCATATCGGATATGGGAGCTATAATTATGATTGTATGTGCCGTAGCATGGCTTGACCAAGCTCTTAGGAGTGGCGCAAAGTTATGAGAAAATTGCCTTGTAAGAATGATCTCATTTACATCAGACATTTTTCGACGTGCAGCGTATATTTGGATTAAATCCGGATAAATATCGTGATGACGTATTGAATGTTGTTGCGCGGATATTTTATGCGAGCATATCAGCGTATACCGATTATTTTATGGGTCTGGAGCGAGAGCCTCCACTGTGGATGCTGTTTGATATATTCGATGGTCTCAGACAGAATACGGGCATTCTCCTGCGGGTTGCCTACATCACATGGCTGAAGATAGCGGCAGTCGGCATAGGTCGTAGTAATTGAGTCGAGGGTGCCCATCTCCTGCCCTTTCCCGTGGTAAAGTGCTTTCAGCTCGTCGATACGTTGTATTTTTATCGGTGCATCTTTTGGGGAGACTGTAATCCAGTCAAGTCTACTCTCAATATCATCGGACAGGCGTATAGATCCGTTAGTCTCTATATGGAGGAATTTCCCAATTTCATGCAATCGGTCTACAAGGTTGTGGGAAAGCTGAAGAGTGGGTTCGCCACCGGTAAAAATTATGTGTCGTGAGGGATATTTTTGTATTTCGGAAATAATTTCTTCTGTTGTATATTCTTGCCCTTCCTGATGCTTGGTATCGCAGAAGGCACATTTAAGATTGCAGCCGCTGAATCTCACGAACACAGCCGGAGTTCCTGTCCAATATCCTTCTCCTTGAAGAGAATAAAATATTTCGTTGATTTTCATGGATCCATTTTTATAAGTCAGGTATTTCGTAGATTGCTATATTTCCCTCGCTCTCCTGCACAGAGGCTTTATAGCATTGAGGTATCTGTTCTGTCACCCATCTGGCTATATTTTCGGCTGTAGGATTGAAAGGGAGCAGTTCATTGAAATTGCCATGGTCGAGATACCCGTGGATTTTGTCTTTGATATGCTTGAAGTCAACTACCATACCGTCCTCATTAAGGTGTTCGGCACGGCAATATATGGTAATGACCCAGTTGTGGCCGTGCAGATTCTCGCACTTACTGCTGTAAGACAGACTAAGTGAATGTGAGCCGGCGATTTCGAGACGTTTGATGACGTAGTACATGTGGCGCGTTTATATTGTTTCAGAGTGCAAAGTTAATATTTATCGGCAAAAATTAGTGTAAAAATTTGGCGGCAGCAGAATGAAACCATTGCATTTTTTTGACTTGGCGGATGGAGATAACTGTATGTCAAATACTTATTTTTATTACTTTTGTGAATGATTAAAACAGATGTAACGATATGAATATTGAGGATGTAAGGGATTACTGTCTGGCAAAACCGTTTGTCACGGAAGATATGCCGTTTGGCGAGGGATATGTCACATTCAGGATTGCAGGAAAGATATTCTGTTGTCTGCCATTGACAAAAGGTCAACTCGTGCAGCTTAAATGGAGTCCGGATGAATTTGATGAAACAGTCGAGACACATGCCTACGTGCATCAGGCATGGCACTGGCATAAACGCCACATGATACAATTCAGTTTTGATGAATATCCTGTACCTGACGGTGTGGTTAAAATGTTTCTTGACAGATCGTATAATTATGTCTACGGACGTCTGCCTAAAAAAATTAAAACACAGTTTGAAGTATGAAAATAGCAGAACTACGCGACCGCCTGTCAGGTCGCATTCATGAGAATGACATATTGGAGATGCTGTATTACAAACAGGAATGTCCGGAAATAGCCGACGCTCTTTACGGGTATATGTTTGATGAGGATATAAAAGTGGCATCAAATGCATTGTGGGTACAGACTTGGGATATGATAGACCGTACGTTGCCTTATCGGGACAAACTTGTATTGCTGGCAATAACGACACAGAATGTCACTGTCAGACGCCTTTCATTGACATTGCTGGAAAGAATGGAATGGAATAAAAATGACATCAGGACCGATTTTCTCGATTTCTGTATGGGAAAGATATTGTCGCAGTCAGAATCGCCAGGAGTGAGGACGCTATGTATAAAACTCGGATACCAACAATGTCGTCATTATCCTGAACTTATGGAGGAACTGAAATTATTGCTTGATTCTTTGTCTGAAATGCCGATTACACCAGCTATAGCGTGTGTACGGAAAAATGTGCTGAAAAAAATGTAAAAATCAATAATTTTTCTACTTGATTATATCTATGGGTATGAAAATCGCATTGATGAAACGACAGTTTTATTTTAAGATACGTTTGTACGGGTATTGATTATACGTGTAAAGATTAATATCATTAATTTTGTAAATGCAATTGAAATGAAAAACCATTAACCTTATTTATCATGAAAATATACCGACATATACCTCTTGCATCGTGTCTGCTTTCCGTATTTATTGCCGGGTCGCCGGATGTGGCCGGTGAAGAGCCTGACAAGCCCGTAGCCTATCTGGTGTCAGACGCACATCTTGATACCCAATGGAACTGGGATTTGCAGACAACAATTCGTGATTACGTATGGAATACCGTCAACCGTAATCTGAATCTCTTTGACAAATATCCTGAGTATATATTCAACTTTGAAGGAGGGATAAAATATGCGTGGATGAAAGAATATTATCCGCGGGAATATGAACTTGTCAAAAAACGTATTGCTGAAGGGAGATGGCATGTTAGCGGGTCGAGTTGGGACGCTACCGATGTGATAGTGCCGTCAGTAGAATCGACCATACGCAACATATTGCTTGGTCAGACATTTTATCGTGATGAATTCGGTATCGAGAGCTCTGATATATTTCTACCGGATTGTTTCGGTTTCGGATGGACATTGCCTACAATTGCCTCTCATTGCGGTCTTATAGGGTTTTCATCACAAAAACTCGCATGGCGCAATAATCCGTTTTACGGAGACCGGAAAATTCCATTTTCTATCGGCCTTTGGCAGGGTGTCGACGGTGCACGTGTAATGATGACACACGGATTTGATTATACTACTCGATGGGGAGATGAAGATTTGACTTATAGCACCGTCCTGGCCGAGAGGGCATCTTTAAGCCCGCTGAACATGGTTTATCATTATTACGGTACAGGAGATGTGGGCGGCTCGCCTACGCAGACATCGGTCGATGCTGTTGACAGAGCTGCCGGAAGTGATGGCAAAATTAAAATAATCAGTGCGACAAGTGACCGTATATATAAAGATTTCGCGCCCTACTCCGAACATCCCGAATTGCCTGTATTCGATGGAGAGCTTACAATGGATGTACACGGTACCGGCTGTTATACGTCGCAGGCGGCAATGAAACTTTACAATCGCCAGAATGAACTGCTCGGCGACGCGGCGGAGCGCTCGGCAGTAGCGGCCGAATTGCTTGCCGGAGTTAGATATCCGGGAGATGCACTCACTGACTCATGGCGAAGATTTATTTTTCACCAGTTTCATGATGACCTTACCGGCACAAGCATTCCGCGGGCATACGAATTTTCCTGGAACGATGAATTGATTTCACTGAAACAGTTTTCCGATATTCTGACTGCATCATCAGGCGCTGTTGCAAAAAAAATGGATACGCGGGTATCCGGAGTACCTGTCGTGCTGTTTAACGCGCTCGGAAATGACGTATCGGATATTGTGGAGTTCGCATTGCCGGCCGACCATTGTCCTGCAAAGGTAACATTGGTAGATGGAGCGGGTCACAAGAGCGATGCTCAAGTGGCGGGATATAGTGACGGTACGGTTTATATCGTAGCAGAGGCTAATGTCCCTGCCTGCGGATATGCTGTCGCGGATGTCAGGCTTAGCGGAAAAGAAGCCTTGCCAGTGCCGCAGCCGGCCAATACGGTTGAGAACTCACATTATAAAATCACTGTCGATAGAAACGGAGATATAATATCGTTAATCGACAAGTCTTTGGGAAAAGAACTGGTAGCGCACGGAAAGGCCATCAGGCTCGCTTTGTTCGAGGAAAACAAATCATATTCGTGGCCTGCCTGGGAAATTTTGAAAAGCACTCTTGAGCAAACTCCTGTTTCAATTACCGAGAACGTCAAAGTTTCATTAATTGAAAATGGCCCGGTGCGACATACATTATGTATTGAAAAGGATTATCAAGATTCAAAATTTCGACAATATATCCGGTTATATGAAGGCGCTTCGGCAGCCCGGATAGATTTTTATAATGAAGTGGACTGGGCTACCGGAAATGCTTTGCTCAAAGCTGAATTTCCGTTGACAATCGGAAGCCCGGTCGCGACGTACGACCTCGGACTCGGGACAATAGAGCGTAATAACAATACCGCGACTGCATACGAAGTATATGCGCAGCGGTGGGCCGATCTTACCGACAGCACCGGCGAATATGGCCTCACTATAATGAATGATTGCAAATACGGCTGGGATAAACCTGACGACAATACACTACGGCTTACACTCCTGCACACACCTGCTACGGAATATGGTTTTACTTATCAGAACCGACAGGATTTCGGCCATCATACATTTACATACAGTCTGTATCCGCATGCAGGGCCCCTGGACAAGACCAAGGCATCGATGGAAGCCGATATTTTAAACCAACGGCTTAAGGCATTTGTGACCGGGAAACATCCCGGCGAACTTGGTAAGTCATTCTCTCTTGCGCAGTCAGACAATCCGGCTATCGCAGTCAAGGCATTCAAAAAAGCTGAAAAATCGGAAGAATATGTAATACGCATATATGAAACATCAGGCAGTCAGAAACAGACCGGTCAAATCAAGTTGCCGTATCCGATTAAATCGGCGGTTGAGGCAGATGGTACCGAGAAGACGTTGAAGCCGGTATCATTCAACGGAAACAATCTGGATGTTTCGGTAGGGAGAAACGGCATAAGCACATATAAGGTCATTTTCAACGTGCCGCTTACTGAGCGCGACAATGATTTTGTCATGCTCCCCCTTCCTTTCGATAAAAGATGCTTCAGTTTGAACGCATTTGAATGTGACGCGGATTTTTCCGAAGGCTTTTCATTTGCCGCCGAACTTATCCCTGATACCATAATAGCATCAGGTATTCCTTTCCGCCCTGAGATCGAAGGACTTCTCAATGGTAAAAAATGTATGGGCGACACTCTTGCGCTACCTGATGGGCAGTATCGAAAATTATATATCCTTGCGGCTTCATCTATTGAAAGCGGATCGGCCAAAGGAAATATTTATGCCGGTAATTCATGTACCACAATCGATGTGCCGTCGTATAGCGAATTTATAGGACAGTGGGGGCACGCCGGTCATACGGTAGGCTATATGAAGAATGACGAGATTGCATATATAGGTACGCACCGGCATGCTCCCGACGGCGATTGCCCGTATGAATTCGCTTACATGTTCAAATATAATATCGACCTGCCGAAAGATACACGACAGATAATATTGCCGGACAACCCCGACATAGTTATTTTTGCCGCGACATTGTCAACGGATGCGACCGATAAATTTTCCGCTGTAAGTGAATTGTTCCGAACTTCAATTGTCAATAAATCCCCGGCAAAAGAGTCCGATGCTCAAATACATGAAAAGAGTCTTGTGAACGCCGGAAATATGATTGCATGGTCGGGATATGTAAATGAGAAAGAGCGTCCTGAATTTCTGCATGACGGAGATTTATCGACAAAATGGTGTGATACTACGGGAATTCCATCTTATGTGGATTACGACCTGGGAGCGCCTTGTGTGATTTCCGGATGGTCGATGACCGGAGCCGCGATTGAAAATCCGGCTTACATAACATCGACATGTCTTCTCCAGACTAAAAACAGAGTTGACGATGACTGGCGTACAGCTGATGCAATGTTCGCCAATAAAAAGAATACAGTAAGGCGCGTGCTTAATGCACCCGTGACGGCACGATATGTTCGTCTCCTTATCGTACAGCCGGAACAGTCGGCCGAAGGCAACGCTACACGTATATATGAGTTCTCGGTGTATTGATATTGTCATAGATATTACATTAATAACCAAAAACGGACTCGTTTTTTTACCCAAAATAGGCCCGGCACATTTTTTCTTATGTGTCGGGCCTAAAAAGTAATGTTTTTTTCATTACCTTTGCAGGTAAAATAATCAAAAACATATATCCAGATGAAAATCTTAATTACCGGAGCCAACGGGCAATTGGGGCATGAAATGAGAAACGTGCTTGAAGAGAAGATGCCGGGTATCACACTCTATACAGATATTGATGAGCTGGACCTGACAGATGCCAAAGCAGTGGAGAACTATGTTATAGATAACGATGTCACGCATATTATTAACTGTGCGGCATATACAAATGTGGACCGCGCGGAAGAGGATAAGTTGCTTTGCGCGTCAATCAATGTAAACGCAGTAAAAAATCTCGCTGCCGCAGCCGACCAGAACGGCGCAAAAATAATACATATCTCGACCGATTACGTTTTTGACGGTAAATCATACAAACCCTACAGCGAATCGGACAAGGTAAATCCCATCTCGCAGTACGGCACTACCAAACGTCAGGGAGAGACTTCGCTGCTGGCGCTTGCTCCCAACAGCATAATCATACGTACGGCGTGGCTGTATTCTCCTTACGGTAAGAATTTTGTAAAGACAATGCTTAATCTCGGCGCCACGCGAAAGGAGCTGCGTGTAGTGTGCGACCAGATTGGTACGCCTACCTACGCGCGTGACCTCGCCGATGCCATCTACGCCATTCTGTCATCGCAGCAGTGGGTGTCGGGTATATATCATTTTACCGATGAAGGGGCGTGCTCGTGGTATGACTTCACGAAAGCCATAATGCGTATAGCCGGCCTCAAGGATTGCAAGGTCTACCCCATTCCATCCGAAGACTATCCTACGGCTGCCGCACGTCCATATTACAGCGTACTCAACCGTAACCGTATAAAAGTGACATACGACATAGAGATACCCCATTGGGAAGAATCTCTTCAGGATTGTATCAAACGCTTAAAGGCTGAGGATTGATGGCGGCATTGACAGAAGAAATAGACCGAAGGCGCACTTTTGCCATAATATCACACCCTGACGCCGGAAAAACCACTTTGACTGAAAAGCTGCTGCTCTTTGGAGGTGCGATACATATCGCCGGAGCTGTCAAATCCAACAAGATAAAAAAGACGGCTACCAGTGACTGGATGGAGATAGAAAAGCAGCGTGGCATATCGGTCGCAACATCAGTGATGGGATTTAACTACAAGGATTACAAGATAAATATCCTTGATACCCCCGGACACCAGGATTTCGCAGAAGATACCTACCGCACACTTACGGCTGTCGACAGTGTAATCATCGTGGTCGATGTGGCCAAAGGTGTAGAGATGCAGACCCGCAAGCTGATGGAAGTATGCCGCATGCGAAATACTCCGGTCATCATATTTGTCAACAAACTTGACCGTGAAGGACGTGATCCGTTTGAGATACTTGATGAGCTTGAGTCGGAACTTAAGATTTCCGTGCGTCCTTTGTCATGGCCTATAAATATAGGAGCCAAATTCAAAGGGGTATATAATATATATGAGCATAGTCTTGATTTGTTCACTCCGAGCAAGCAGACAATATCGAGCCGTGTTGAGATAGATGATGTCAACGATCCGCGTATCGATGAGAATGTCGGAGAAAAAGATGCCGCCAAATTGCGCGAGGATCTCGAACTTATAGAAGGTGTATATCCCGAGTTTGACGTGAATGAATATCTTGCCGGAAAACTGGCTCCGGTATTCTTCGGCTCGGCACTGAATATGTTCGGCGTGAAAGAGCTGCTTGACTGCTTTGTGGAAATTGCTCCTTCACCCCGTCCGGTTATGGCTCAGGAACGGGAAATCAGGCCCGAGGAGAATAACTTCTCAGGGTTTGTATTCAAGATTCATGCCAATATGGATCCCAACCACCGCAGCTGTATTGCTTTTGTGAAAATATGTTCGGGCAAATTCGAACGTAACGCCAACTATAAGCATGTCCGCTCGGGCAAGATGATGCGTTTTGCCGCTCCTACTGCATTTATGGCGCAGAAAAAGAGCATTGTCGACGAAGCATACCCCGGAGATATTGTCGGTATACCGGATACAGGCAATTTTAAAATCGGTGATACGCTGACTTCCGGGGAAGAACTTCACTTCAAAGGATTGCCAAGTTTCTCGCCCGAAATGTTCAAATATATCGAGAATACCGATCCTATGAAGTCAAAGCAGCTTGACAAGGGAATCCAGCAGCTGATGGATGAGGGTGTGGCACAATTGTTCGTCAATCAGTTCAACGGTCGAAAACTTATCGGAACAGTCGGACAGCTTCAGTTTGAAGTCATCCAGTATCGTCTTCTTCATGAATATGGCGCACAGTGCCGTTGGGAGCCGATTTCGCTGTACAAGGCATGTTGGATAGAAAGTGACGATGCCGAAGCGCTCGCCGCATTCAAAAAACGCAAACACCAGTTCATGGCGGTTGACCGTGAAGGACGCGACGTGTTCCTTGCCGATTCCAACTATGTGCTTCAGATGGCACAAAATGATTTTCCCAAGATAAAGTTCTATTTTTCGAGCGAATTTTAGCAAAAACGTTAATAAAAACGACAAATTTATCACACAAACGTTAAAAATACTTTGTAAAGTGATATTTTAGCTATTAAAAATAGTTATCTTTGTAAAGAGAAGTCGAAACGAGCATTCCGCACAAAAAACAAAGGAAGCCGGACGCTGACGGTTGCACCTGCTTCCGTGTTGCGATGTCGACATATTTCACAACAAGGTATCAGTACAAGAGGTATGAAAGTATTGAAATTTGGCGGAACATCGGTAGGGACCCCCGCAAGTCTCCGCAATGTAAAAAATATAGTAGAAGGCTCAAAAGAGCAGGTGATTGTTGTTGTTTCGGCATTAGGCGGTATTACTGACCAGCTGATTAACACGGCCAGACTTGCATGTAAAGGTGAGATTTCCTACCTTCAGCTGTATGCGTCTATTGTAGAGCGTCATTTGCGTGTCATTGACGAAGTAGTTGCCGAGGATAAGCGTCTTGATGTCAAATCAATCGTAAATCCGTTGCTTGAAGAACTCGGTAATGTGTTCCGTGGTATCAATCTTATCAAGGACCTTTCTCCACGTACACTCGATGTGGTCGAAAGCTACGGCGAGCGTTTGTCGAGTGTGATTATATCGCGAGTCATAGAGGGTGCTACCTATTTTGATTCGCGCAACTTCATAATAACGAAAAAACAGTTCGGCAAGCATGTGCTTGACACAGAAGCTACTACCAAGGCAATACATTCTACATTCGACCATGCCGATTTCAACATAGCGATATTGCCGGGATTTATATCTACCGACAAGGAGGGGGATATTACAAATCTCGGTCGTGGAGGCAGCGACTATACGGCTGCAATCATGGCAGCGACTCTTGATGCCGACGCACTTGAGATTTGGACGGATGTGGACGGATTTATGACAGCCGACCCGCGTGTCATCGACAAAGCTTATGTCATCGACAATCTGTCATTTCCTGAAGCAATGGAGTTATGCAACTTCGGAGCCAAGGTAATATACCCCCCGACAATATATCCGGTATTCCACAAGAATATACCGATTTCCGTAAAAAATACATTCAATCCAACGGCCAAGGGAACATTGATTTCTTCGGCGCGTCACGGCAATGAGGGGAAAGCCATAAAAGGTATCTCATCAATCAATGATACGAGTCTAATTACAGTGAGCGGCCTCGGCATGGTGGGAATCTATGGCATAAACGCCCGTATTTTCGATGCATTGGCCAGAAATGGAGTCAGTGTGTTCCTGGTTTCGCAGGCAGCGAGTGAAAATAATATCTCGATAGCGGTGAAGTCATCCGATGCACCGCTCGCAGCCGAAGTAATTTCGGAGGAATTCCGGCTTGAACTGCAACGCGGAGAACTTACCGGTGTCGACATTACTGACGACCTCGCTACCGTGGCGGTAGTCGGGGAGAATATGAAGCATACAGCCGGTATTGCCGGTAAACTATTCAATACCCTCGGCCGAAACGGTATCAGCGTGATAGCTTGCGCACAGGGCGCAACCGAAACAAACATCTCTTTTGTCATAGAACGCCCCAATCTTACAAAAGCGCTCAATGTAATACATGATTCTTTTTTCCTTTCGGAAACGCAGGTGCTCAACCTCTTTATCGTAGGTATAGGTAATGTGGGTCGCAGGTTGCTTTCGCAAATATGTCACCAGCAGGAAAAATTACTGAAGGAGAAAGCCTTGCAACTGAAAGTAGTCGGTATTGCGAATTCTAAGAATGTAGTGTTCGACCCTGAGGGTATCGACCTGTCTGACTTTGAAGACAGATTGCATAAATCGACTATGGCCGCTACCCCGGAGAATATCATGAACGGTGTCATAGGGATGAATATATACAATCCTGTATTTGTCGACTGTACCGCTTCGGTAAGTATTGCTGAGTATTATGCAGATTTACTTTCGAATAATGTCAATGTGGTGGCAGCAAATAAAATAGCGGCGTCATCAAATTACGACAACTATTATAATCTGAAGAAAATTGCACGTAAGAAGGATGTCAAATTCCTGTTTGAAACGAATGTAGGTGCAGGTCTGCCGATTATCAATACAATAAACAATCTGATCAATTCAGGTGACAAGATATTGCGTATCGAGGCTGTCGTCTCCGGAACGCTCAATTATATATTCAACGTATTGAGCAAGGATATACCTTTAAGCAAAGCGATAATCATGGCGCGTGAGGCAGGATACTCAGAGCCTGACCCGCGTATAGATTTGTCGGGGAAGGATGTGATACGAAAGCTCGTCATACTTGCGCGTGAAGCCGGATACCGTGTCGAGCAGGAGGATGTGCAGCGCGACCTTTTCATCCCTGAAAAATATTTCGAAGGGACAATTGATGATTTCTTCAAAGCCATAAGAGGACTTGACGAGACTTTTGAGAAAAAACGGATTGAGGCTGAAAATAATAATGAGCAATTCCGTTTTGTAGCGAAACTTGACGAGGACAAAGCCTCTGTAAGCCTGCAGATGGTGACTCAGGACCATCCGTTCTATTCTCTCGAGGGAAGCAACAATGTAATATCCCTGACCACGGAGCGCTATAAGGAATACCCTATTATAATTAAAGGGTACGGTGCTGGCGCCGATGTTACTGCGGCCGGTGTATTTGCCGATATAATCAGTATCGCCAATATCCGGTAGATTGAAACTTTTTTAGAAAATAATTTGATGAAACATATCATTATACTCGGAGACGGAATGGCCGACGAACCGATAAGCGCATTGGACGGTCAGACTCCGCTCCAATATGCGGTGACACCGGGATTTGACTTCCTGGCAAAGAATGGTGTTAGCGGAACGCTTAATACCGTTCCTGACGGTTTTGCTCCAGGAAGCGAAATCGCCAACCTTGGCATACTTGGCTATGATGTCAGAAAAGTATATGAGGGACGCGGTTCACTTGAGGCGGCAAGTATGGGCGTGAAGATTGCAGATGATGAAGTAGCGATGCGCTGCAACATTATCTGTGTGGAGAACGGCCGGATAAAGAATCATTCAGCCGGACATATATCGACCGATGAAGCCAGTCTGCTTATTGACGCACTTCAGAAAGAACTCGGGTCTGATACGGTATCCTTCCACTGCGGGGTATCATACAGGCATCTGATGAAGATAAAAGGCGGAAAAAAGGATTTGAAATGTACTCCTCCTCATGATGTGCCCGGAGCTGACGTGGAAAGCGTATTGCCGGAAGCATTGACTGATGAGGCTGTCCCGACTTGTGAGATGCTGGTGGACCTGATGAAGCGTTCAAATGATATTCTTATGAACCATCCGGTAAACCGTCGCCGCATTGAGGCCGGTAAAGATCCGGCTAATATGATTTGGCCATGGTCGCCGGGGTACCGTCCGTCGATGTCTACGCTGAAGGAACTTTACGGCATAAACAAAGGTGCAGTAATTTCTGCTGTTGATCTCATCAAAGGCATAGGGCACTACGCAGGCCTTGATGTGATTGAGGTGGAAGGCGCTACCGGTCTGTATGATACGAATTACGAAGGCAAAGCAAAAGCAGCTATTGATGCCTTGAATGGTGATTATGATTTTGTTTTCCTTCATGTGGAGGCAAGTGATGAAGCGGGACACGAAGGTGATGTCGACCTTAAGGTCAGGACAATTGAGTATCTTGACAAACGCATAGTCCGTCCGGTGATTGAAGCTGCGGCCGAAATGGACAGTCCCGTGACTATCGCTCTATTGCCGGACCATCCTACCCCTTGCCGTTTGAAGACCCATACAGCCAGTCCTGTACCGTTCGTGATATGGCGCCCGGGCATGACACCTGACAGTGTAGTGTTCTTTGATGAGCAGTCGGCTGGACAAGGTGCGTATGGCAATCGCAATGTGCTTGAATTTATTCCATTGTTGCTAAATCTTTAACTCTCGGCTCACAAGCTGCAAAAAAAATTTATAAATGAAATATTACAGTACTAACGGAAAAGCGCCTATGGCATCACTGAAGGATGCAGTGATAAAAGGGCTTGCACCGGATGGCGGATTGTATATGCCCGAACGTATTTCGGTAATACCCAAGGCATTTTTTAATAATCTGGAAGGGATGACCTTTCAGGAAATAGCGTATGTGGTAGCCAATACCCTTTTTGGAGAAGATATTGAGTCTGACAAACTGAAAGCATTGGTCTCCGACGCTTTAAATTTTCCAATACCGTTGAAAAAAGTCGAGGACAATATTTATGTTCTGGAACTGTTTCATGGTCCGACTCTTGCATTTAAAGATGTCGGCGCGAGATTTATGGCCCGACTGCTCGGCTATTTCAACGAAAAAGAACAGGACGGAAAGGATGTCAACGTACTGGTGGCGACATCGGGCGATACAGGAAGCGCCGTAGCCAACGGATTTCTTAATGTCCCGGGGGTGAATGTATTTGTACTTTATCCGAAAGGGAAAGTCAGCCGTCTGCAAGAGATGCAGTTTACCACACTTGGTTCAAATATTCATCCTTTGGAAATCGACGGTACGTTTGACGATTGTCAGGCGATGGTTAAGTCGGCCTTTGTCGATGAAGAACTTAACGGCAGAATGAAACTGACTTCTGCCAATTCCATCAATCCGGCCCGATTCCTCCCTCAGATGTTTTATTATTTCTGGGCCTATGCGCAACTGCTCAAGCTTACAGGTGACGAATCAGTCGGAGAAAAACTGGTATTCTGTGTCCCGAGCGGGAATCTTGGGAATATATGTTCGGCTCTGATTGGCAATAAAATGGGATTACCTGTGAAACGTTTTATTGCTGCCAATAACAGAAACCGAGTTTTTACCGATTATCTGTTGAGCGGTACATATTCCCCGAAAGCATCGATACTTACAGTTGCCAATGCGATGGATGTCGGGGCGCCGTCAAATTTCGCCCGCATTCTTGATTTGTACGGCAAAGATCATAAAAAAATATCAGGCACAATCTCCGGATACAGTTTTGATGACAAAGAAATACTCGATATTATCGACAAGGTGTATCGTGAGCAAGGATATCTGCTCGACCCACATGGCGCGACAGGTTATCTCGCACTCAAAAATAGCCTTGAAGATGGTGAAATCGGAGTCTTTCTTGAAACTGCCCACCCTGCCAAGTTCAAGGAAACAGTTGAAAGCAGTATCGGACAGGCAGTCGATATTCCTGAAGCATTACAGAAATTTACAACGCGACAGAAGCAGTCGGTCAAGTTGCCGGCTACATTCTCTGCGCTAAAACGATATTTATTATCAACTAACTTATAAATTAATAACCATGGCAAACAAAAGAAGTCTTAAAAAGCAAATCCGCTATATATGCGGTGATATAGCAGGTGAATCACTCTTGGCAAAAACCCTCATTCCAGGTGTTGACAAGGATGCGATGACAGATGTAATAATAAAGACAGCTGAGTTACAGACTACAGCATTATGCCGCACCAACATCTCTTTTGACAAGACGCCGGGAGATTTTGAAAACAAAAGTGAGTATCGCGAGGCGCGAAGCAAATATTATCGTCAGGCATTCAAGAAGCTGTCAGAATCTTTCAACAATCAGGTAATGGCTGTTGTTAAAGATATGAATGCGGCCATGCCTAAAAAGAAATAAAATAGATTTCAACAGAAGGAGATATGGGATTTTCAAAATTTATATTGAGACTTGCCGGATGGAAGGTGCGCATTATCGTGCCAGACTATCCGAAGGCTATTATATGTGTTGCACCCCATACCTCCAACTGGGATTTTATTGTCGGGAAACTGGCATATGCGGCAGTTGACCGTAAGGCCGGTTTCCTGATGAAAAAATCATGGTTCTTTTTCCCGTTAGGCTGTATCTTTCGTGCAATGGGCGGAATCCCGGTGTCGCGCGGTAAAAAAGGAAACGAATCGTCAGTCGGCCGTCTGGTAGAGCTTTTCAATAAGAAAGAACGGTTAACTTTGGCTATTACTCCTGAAGGCACGCGCAGTCTTACTACCCATTGGCGTACTGGATTTCTGAATATTGCCCGTATGGCTAACATTCCTGTACTACTTGCCGTGATTGATTTTAAATGTAAAGAGGCTCGTATCGAGCAGACTTTTTTCCCGACAGGAGATAACGATGCCGATATGCGTACAATCAAGGATTATTATAAGGGAGCCACGGGGAAATACCCCGAAAAATTCTCTACGGAATGATTTGCCTGTATGAATTTTACGCAGTTCGCTTTTATATAGAATGCAGATATAATATTGTCGGCTGACACACCCTCTTAGATTATGCACAGATTGAAAATTGCAATATTCCCCATGAAGATTGCATGGGCCGATCCGGAAGAGAATCTCCGTAATGTGGAGAGTATTGCTCATCAGGTAGCTCGTGATACAGACATTCTGGTGCTTCCGGAACTTTTCAGCACAGGATTCATGCAGGACGTACAAGTCATATCGGCTCTTGCAGAATCAATAGCCGGTACGACGGTTACAAGGCTGAAAGCCTTGTCAAGACAGTGCGGTTTCGCTGTTGCAGGTTCATTCCTCTGTCGTGTCGGGGAGAAAGTATACAATCGCTGCTTTTTTATTGAGCCGTCGGGTGAGGAAACCTTTTATGACAAGCGCCATCTTTTTTCATTGAGTCTGGAACATAAAGTATTTACCCCGGGATATAAACTACCTCCGGTTGTGCGTTACAGGGGATGGAATATATCATTGATAGTATGCTATGATTTGCGTTTCCCTGTATGGTGCCGCAATAGCCGGCATTCGTATGACATTATGATTGTTCCTGCAAATTGGCCTTCGTCGCGGGGATATGCCTGGGAGCATCTTCTTATCGGCCGTGCGATTGAAAACCAAGCTGTATATGTCGGTGCCAACCGAGGCGGTTCCGACGATTTCGGCGATTATGACAACCTGTCGTTCATAGTTAACGGATTGGGACGTGTTGTATCGGCAGAAGATAAAAATTCAGGATTGATATATGCTGAATTTGACCGGGACGAACTTGTGAAAATACGCGAAAAATTGCCCTTTGGTAATGACGCTGATGATTTCTCGGTTGAGTGCGGGTGCGACAGGTGATTTTTCCGGTGTGCTGTCCAATTACACCGGTTACAATAACCCTCTTTAAAGTTTTCCAAGTATATTTTCCAACTGAGGCAGAACTGCAAGAGTCCCGCTATTGTCGATCGTATAGACTACGGGATGCGGATTTTCCACATAATAATTCTGCGCTTTTATGCGGTTCATGATTTCAGGTAAATCAAGACGATTGCGCTCCTGTATGCGTTTGACTCTTATATCGACCGGTGCTGTGACTTCTATTACTGCATCAACCATACGGTCAATTTCGCTTTGATAGAGTATGGCTGTCTCTACAAACATCAGTTGTGACGGTTGAAGTCCATGCCACATATCGATATCTTTGCGGACGGCGGCATGTGTTATCCTGTTAAGAATTGCCAGCTTGTCATGACTGTTAAATACGATTTCTCCTACAACTTTACGGTCAAGGCTTCCGTTATCCGATATGCAGCATTGCCCGAGGCATTTGCTTATTTCGGCTTTTATCTCCTCACTGTCATCAATCAATTGACGTGCATGTGTGTCGCAATCATATACCTCATAACCCATCGAGCGCAGCATACGGGCGACCACGCTTTTCCCGGAGCCTATACCTCCGCTTATTGCTACAAGCATAATTCCTTATTGATCTGAGTTCTTAAAATTGTCTGTATCTGTCCCTGCATTGGAATTGGAGGACTGCTCAATCAGGTATTCCACTTCTGACGGATTGCAGTCGATATTATGGTAGTAGTCCGGAACCTGAGTGATGCTTACTTCCGCAGTCGTGGAGCCGGGATTTATTGTACGGAAATCTATCACAGCAGCTGGTACGGCAGCATCATTCTTGAACATGCTCATGGGCACAAGGTACCCCAGCTCTATATTTGCCGGGAATATGTGTATCGACACATTTTTAGGCACGTTGACCACTTGAATTGGAAGAATGCGTTTTTTTGCCACAAGAGGTTCAACCGGAATAGTTACTGATACCGTTGAAGGCTCCACCCGTGTTCCGGGAGGACATTGCAACGGTATTTCGACTGTAGTGGTATCTGTAAGATTGCGCAACGAGATGTGTTCGGTCGATATGTTGAGCATTGATGACGGAATGCCATTCAGAGAGTAAACCGTAACGCTGTCATATTTGCATTGTATCCCCCCGTAGGCTATGTATTGCGGTTCGGTTGCCGTTGAAATATCGAAGAAAATAGGCAGTCTGTCGCCTGGACGTGTTGTGGTAATCAGGTTTATTGAATCGGGACGTATTGACAGTATTTCACACCCGGATCCGAAAGAATTACGGATATTGTTGCTCAGCATTTCCTGATTTATAACAATGCGGTTATCCCCTTTTTTTATGAAATCGCTGTACCTTATCCTAACCTTCGGCGGATTACCCCAGTCATATTTAATTAGTGCCCGGCCTTTGTCTTTGACGCTTACATCAATATATTGCGGAGCTCGTGTGATAAACGTGGTACCTGCGGGGATTTCTCCAATCTCTACCTGTAGGCGATAATCGCGCTGTATAGTCTCATTGAGAGTCATCATGAACCAAAAAATGGTAGATATAAGCAGAAATATCAAAAATGTAAATATTGAGCGACCTCTTCCCGATGTCGCTTTTTGTTTTACTTTTGATAGAAATGCCTTTATGTCCATGATTATAATGTTAAATAAAGAAATTCAACAATCCCTGTAAGATAGCCTTGATTGATATTTACGACAAAGATAATTAAAAAACAGATATGCTCTAATATTCAGACAAGGGGCACTCTTAAGTATGAGCACCCCTTGTAGTATTGTTTGTCTCAGAGTTTTGACCCGGAATATTATTTTGCCTGAGCTGCCTGAGTATCGGCGGCAGAAGGATAGACCGAACCTTTGTCAATCTTGATATTCACGCCATCACCGATATTGATGATGAAAGTGGTATCTTTCACGCCGGTGATTTTACCGTAGATACCGCCGGCAGTCACTACATGGTCTCCTTCCTTGAGTGCTTCACGGAATTTGCGCATTTCTTTCTGCTTCTTCTGCTGAGGACGGATGAGCAGGAAATAGAATACGGCGATAAGCACTACAATCATGATGAGGCCGCTATAATTGTTCGCACCTCCGGGTGCTGCACCTGATTCTTTTGCGCCTCCGTCGGTCGATGCCTGTACGGTCGAAGATTGATTTTGGTTACCTACGGCTTTTTCTGTCTGGGCGGCAAATGAGATAAATGATGTTTGCATTTTATTATGTGATTTAATTGTTTTTTTACAAAGATAGTTATTTATTTGAATATGGCAATATCTTTTGATGCGGTGATACAAATATTTATCAAAAAGTTTACATCAATTTAATGCCATACATGGGATGTCACTTATAAAAACAGTCGAAGAGATTATTTTTTGTTCTCGAATGTTTTTTGCAACTGATTGTTCTCTCGGAGATAGTTGATTACCGAGAAAAGGACTCCGTTGATGAACTGACCGCTACGTGGCGAACTATAATAATTGGCAATCTCTATATATTCATTCAGTGTCACGGGCACGGGTATTGCCGGGAAGTTGAGAAGTTCGGTTATGGCCGCGGTAAGTATCACGATGTCCATCAGTGCGATGCGTTCGGTATCCCATTGTGACTCATTGATGAATTTGTCGATCAGTTCACGGTAGTAATCGGCATTATTTATTGCGTTGACAAATAATGTTTCTCCAAAGACTGCATCTTCTTCATCCTTGAACATCGGCATAAGTTCGAGTCTATGATTGTTGTAGGTGGCAGTACGGCGCAGTGTTTTCAACACGAATGTGCCTACTATGCTGATGTCGTCATTCCAATATACCGACCGGCTTTCAAGCGCTTCAGCCAATGCGTCTGAAGGCAATATTATATCTTTAAACAGATTGCGCCAAAATTCACAGTCGCCCTGGAAGTCAGTACCCTTTTTTGACATATAATCATTGTATATGTCGCTTTGGAGGATATTGTCAAGAAGTTCCTTTATCAGATAATAGTCATTGTCCCAGGTGAACGGATTTTCTTTAAGATAAGCATTGAGCGACTCTGACTCACTTATCTCTCCGATTAGTTTGTTGTCGATAAATTTGAGATTGGGATTCAGGTCATCGGCCGTAGGCAGATATTTGTCTTTGGCGGTTTCAATCTGATCTTCACGAAGGCGGGTTATATCCTTTGGCAGAAGCAGAAGCCCGGCATATAATTTGTAAGCCTGCTCAAGCGATTCCTGAAGACTGCGTCGTGAGTTGACAATCGCGGATTTTACATCATAAAAATTGCGCAAAGTGGCGATTGCCATCTGTATGCCCGTCTCATATCCTGCAATAGTAAAATCTTCGTTTCTACGGGCCGCTTCAATGAATTTTTCGTCTTTAAGTAATATTGACTCCAATATGAGAGTCCAGAAATCGACATCTTCGCCGAGGGTTTTCTTGCGTTTCTTCGAGTAATCTTTGGCTGCTGACGAATCACATATCTCCTCGAGAAGATAGTTTATGCAATCGGCATATTGTGATAAATCGCGGTTGTACTTTATCGTCAGTTCCTGCAATTCGGAGTTTGAGGCCAGCGAAGATGTCATCTTGGCAGTGTGAATTGCAGGCAAAAGCTGTGCTGCCGGGGGATTTGGAATCACATCTTTAGGCGAAATTTTGCGTCCGGAAAGCTTCAGTATCAGCAATAAAGTGTCAAGGTACATGGCGTAGGCGAATTTGCTGTCGCGGGTTTTCTTTGACGGTGCCTCCTGAATGCGGAAATCGCTACGGGTCAGCATAAAGCTGTATAGCATTTGTATAACCTTAATGCGGATTAGAATGCGATTAATCATGAGTCTTTTAATGTACTATTTTAATTTATAGCGCAAAGTTACAACATTTCATTGAAATTTTTGACATTTTTAATAATTAAGTTAATTGACAAAATTTTCGCCGAATGTCGCTTTTATGTCCAATATAATGATTTCAAGAGGTTTTATGATCTGTACCATAAAACCTCTTTTGTGAGTTGCCGGAATTGTCCTACCCTATTTCAACGGGTTCCATCCCTGGGCGCTGATAGGTATTTCCGTGCCGTCGCGCGTTATCATCGCACAGCCGAGCGACTGGTCGGTTATGTGGCCTATGACCTTTATTCCCGGAAGTGATTTTATCTTTTCGTGGCAGTGGAGTGGTACGGTGAACAGAAGTTCGTAATCCTCGCCTCCGTTCATGGCCGCGGTGACGAGGTTCATATTAAGTTCCTCGGCCATTATTGCGGTCTGGTAGTCTATCGGTATTCTGTCCTCATATATTCTGCAACCTGTTCCCGATGCTTTGCAAATGTGGAGAAGTTCTGATGATAGTCCGTCGGAAATATCCATCATTGCAGTAGGCAATATGTCTGCTTTGGCAAGCTCTTCGATGACATCTTTTCGGGCCTCCGGTTTAAGCTGTCGCTCTACGAGATATTCCTTGCCTTGAAATGAAGGCATAAAATCTTTTTGCCCGGCAGATGCGACTTTTTCTCTTTCGAGGAGTTGCAGCCCCATATATGCCGCCCCGAGGTCTCCCGACACGCAGATCAGGTCGGTGTCATGTGCGCCGTCACGATATACAATTCTGTCTTTTGGCGCGTCGCCTATACATGTGATGGAGATGACCAGACCCGAACGTGAAGTAGTGGTATCTCCGCCTACGAGATCTACACCGTAGATTTCGCAGGCAAGTCTGATGCCTGAGTAGAGTGCTTCCATGTGCTCTACGGTGAATCGTTTTGAGATGCCAAGCGACACGGTAATCTGCCTCGGTATGGCGTTCATGGCGTACAGATCGGAGAAGTTCACTATTGCCGACTTGTATCCAAGATGCTTAAGAGGCACGTACGTCAAGTCAAAATGAACGCCCTCAATCAATAAATCGGTACTTACCAGTACTTCGGTATCTTTGTAATCCAATACCGCGCAGTCATCACCGATACCTTTTATTGTCGATGCGTTTTTTATCTCAATTCCTTCGGTCAGATGATCTATTAACCCGAATTCTCCCAAGGTGGATATTTCAGTCTGCTTTTCGTCCATTATGTAATATGCTTATTTAATAACAGGAAAGCGTTTTGGCGCTTTCCTGTCAGTTCATGATTATTTGGCTGATGCCGGATGATTATAATTTCTCGATGATGCCTTTGATGAGTTCGACCATTTTAGGCTCGGCTTTCTGTGCGGCAAGTTGCACTTCTTCGTGAGATGGAACTTCTGTTATGTCTTTTCCGCCGAGATCGGTTATTACCGATATGCCGTAAACTTCCATTCCGGCATGATTGGCCACGATAACCTCGGGAACTGTCGACATGCCTACAGCATCGCCTCCAATGATACGGAAATATTCATATTCGGCAGGTGTCTCGAATGTCGGTCCGGGAGTGCCTACATATACTCCGTGCATCAGCGGTATGTTCTTTTCGGCAGCGATATCATCGGCCAGTTTGATCAAGCGGTGGCTGTAGGCTTCGGTCATGGCCGGGAATCTCGGTCCGAGTTCGTTGTAGTTCTTGCCGCGCAACGGATTTTCAGGGAATAGGTTGATATGGTCGGTAATTGTCATTATACATCCTACCTGGAATTCCTTGTTCATGCCTCCGGCTGCGTTGGATACAAACAGAGTCTCTACTCCGAGAGCCTTGAACACTCTCACGGGGAATGTCACCTGCTTCATGTCGTATCCTTCATAATAATGGAATCGGCCTTGCATGGCGATTACACGTTTGCCTCCGAGTGTGCCTATTATCAAATTGCCGCTGTGTCCTTCCACTGTGGATACGGGGAAATTCGGAATTTCGGTGTACGGAATTATTACCTGGTCTTCGATGTGATTACGCAGGCCTCCTAATCCGGTGCCGAGAATTATAGCGATGCGGGGCATGTCGGCCACGCGTGTGCGAAGATAGTTCGCAGTCTGATTAATCTGTTCTATCATGGTTATTCTTAAAAAAGTGAATTAAATGATATAGTTAAAACGTTAATGTGTAGAGTAATGTTTTGCGATGTCTCGACAATATCGTATAGAGCTTGCATAAATGACAGGCATCCCCTATCGGTTCTGAATCTTCTCCGAGATTATTTTTTTTAATTCGTAATCGAATTTTTCCGGACGTATATTGTCGAATTCCACGACAATAGGCTGATAGAAGATTACCGATTTTAGCTGTTGGGGAAAATACGGATTGTTGGCAAGCCTTACCGCATCTTTTTCTGTAGTTAGGATTATCTTGTGATTTCCTTCCATCTCATTATAGCGCCGCTCTATCTCCTGTATATCCTTGCGTGTGAAGTTGTGATGGTCAGGGAACACCTTTATCTTCACTTTGGGAGGATTGCGTTTAATCATTTTGACAAGCGGTTTCGGATTGGCGATACCTGACACTAACAGTACGGCATCGTTCTGGTCCATCCACTGCAGTGTGGGTATATTTATAGCCTGTTCGGGAAATACCGGTTTAAGGGAAGGATACGTATACCGTGAGAAAAACAGTTTCTGATATGGACACAATTCCAGATTATTGTCAAAAATACGGTATTCCAACGGCTTGATTCGCTCAGGACACTTGGTTATCACGACGAAATCGGCTCGATAGATTGATTTGTGCGATTCCCGCAGGCGTCCCAGCGGAAGCAATTCGTCCATGAATATCGGCCTGTTGAATTCTGTGAGCACTATGGATACGGTCGGCTTGACATATCTGTGCTGAAATGCGTCGTCAAGCACAATGAGGTTGATTTCCGGATCGATACGCAGCAGTTCCTCTATCCCTTCGCATCTGTTCTCACATACCGCTACCGAAACTTCTCTGCCGAATTTTTGAAAAATCTGGTAGGGCTCGTCACCGAGATCTAACGGCGTGGAACGTGATGTGGCAAGTACAAACCCTTTGGTCTTGCGTTTGTATCCACGGCTAATTACCCCGATATGGTAGTTGTATTTCAGGAGATTGATTACGTATTCGGTATGCGGAGTTTTACCGGTCCCGCCTGCCGCGATGTTGCCAACGACAATTATCGGCACGTCAAATCTGCGTTGTTTCAGTATGTGCCATTTGAACATAATATTCCTTATACCTACCCCGAGCCCATAAAGCTTTGATAATGGGAGCAGTATAAAGTTTGATATTATTTTGTTGGCGGCCATGCTGTTTATACTTGTTGAGAAACGTGCTTTATTGTCTTGCGAAATTATTTACAAAGATAATCGTTTGGAGTGTCGTTTTCAAGTAATTATTAGATTTTTTTGTAGGAGGGCGCCATTATACTATCCTTTTTAACAAAACTTTCGGTTTATTGCATTTATATTGCCGACGCATGTCAGAAAGTGAAATGGAGTGCGACCCGCAGTCCGCTTTTGTCTACTCCCGGGGTATTCCTGTATGACAATCTCCACACATAGTCTATACGGAGCACTCTGAATATATTGTCAATGCCGGCTGATATTTCCATATATGGAGTCGATGTCATCTTTACCGGATTGGCATCAATCGGAAATTGAGGCAACCATTTGTTGTGCTGGGGATTATTTTTGTCGCTTAGATGGCCCCACACGCCGCGGAATGCGAACACTTCGCGCAGTTTTAGTCTTTTCAGATACGGGATATAATTGAATATGGCACCGTTCGCCCAATATGTCATATCAAACACAGCGTATGAGTCAGTAATGAATTCCATCGGCGACATGAGCGCGAAACTTTCTGGCTGTATGGTATAGGAGAGGTTGGCGTTAGGTATAAGCAGAGCCGTAAATGGCGACGTGCTCCATACATGCCCTCCTTTGACCATCGCATCGATATATCCGAATGCCGACAGCCAGAAGCGTTTCTGAAAGCTCAGCTCGGTCTTATTGACCGTATATCTGGAGCTGCCCGATTTCCCGCCCGGTGCATACGTGTGTGAAATCTGAAAGATTGGCGCGTCCAGATTGACGGGGATGCGGTGGCTCTTTGTCTGCATGAATTTTTCGCCGGGAGCATACCGTAGCGTCAGTGTAAAAGGCGTGAAATCCAAATGGCTCAACATGCTTCCGTCACTGAAACGGAAAGGAATATAGCTGGTCGCTTCCTGCCGTATATGCGATGCCGACGCGCTGACTGAAAAATTGTTGTCAAGTTCAAGCGTATATTCAAGTGCAGTCGACCGCTGATATATCATCAGCGTATCCTTCATACGCTTGAGTGAAAGGAATATATTGTCAGGATTCGTAAATGCATAATCCTGACCTACTGCCTCGGTGTCATATTTGTGCTTTAACCGCACGGAATGTACCGGGAACTCTCGTGCATGCCGTTTTTTCTCATTGAACGAATACTCTATTTCGCCGGAATACTTCCATTTGTGGTCTTCGGTACCGTATGCCACATACCCCCTGCTGAACCAATGTTTGCTGAGGTTGGCGGTCGTGACACCGCCGATACGGAAACGCGTACCTTCCACATCATTGAAACTTACCAATGTGTTTACCGGGCCGAGTTCCACTTTGTCTTTTTTGCCAACCGGAACATAACCGGACACCAGTATGCCTACAGCTCGTTCCACCCACTTATATAGCGATACCGACCTCAGGTCGGCAATCATCGAGCCGATTTCACGCTCGGAAACACTTGGCCCGTCTCCCCTGCGCTGCTCCCAGAATGTGTCATCTTTCAGAAAGGCATCGGCTGAGGCATATGTCGTGCCAAGACGGTTGTATAATTCCGGTCTGTCCGGCTCATCAAAATTGTGTCCGCGATATGTAGTATATTTCTGCGCATAAAGTCCCTGCGTATTGGGTATGACTTCAAATTCAACAGTGAGAATATCGGATGTCTTGAGTCGTGTTCCGTCGGCAAGACGTTCGAATGTCTGGTCTATGTGTAGAGATTTAACAAAGTTTACATTTGCTTTCGGCGACAGTGACATCGATGCATGACGTATGAACATCGTAGGGTCGTGGAGAGCTACGGTAAGACGTCCGACAAACCCGAAAGTCGCATTGTTGCGAGGAACAAAGCTTACTATGACGCAACTGTCGTTATTGACAACGATGGTGTCGGAAAGATAATATTTGTAGAAATCAGGACCGATTTTTGACAAAGGACTTACAAAGCGGTTTGTGAGCAATGTGATGTCGTTGCTGTACAAGTCTATTTCGCGGAAAAAATCCTCGAGTACGGTCTGAATGGCTTCTTGATTTGATATGTCATCCAGTCCCTTTCGGCGCAGACCGGTTATGAATTCTCTTGTAGCTCGCGGATTTTTCCGGTTGTAGATATTGGATACCTTCTCTTTTATACTCAGCGGCAGAATCGGCTTCTTTGTGACATCGGATGTGTCGACATACTCATTGAGAAACTGGAATTTCTTCAACAGGCCGCCGTTTGAGCCGATAGAGTCGGTAATGTCATTGAGCGCTATTGTAATGCGTTCGTAGCGCTCAAAGTTATAATTGTCCTTACGTAGAGGGTCGCCTAATTCGGCATTCTTCCGTATACGGCTTACGAAATCGACTGCCGGATTATTTTTCTTTGAATAGTGCTCTTTGCCCGGTTTTACTATTACTTCTTCCAGATTGACTACTTTGGCAAGGGTGTCAGGAATAGCTGTGACGGCAGGAACCGCGCCCGAAACCGATGATACACACCAAATTAATAACCAGGAGTATAGGATGCGTAATATGGCATTTTTCCCCGATTTATTTTTGTCGGCAGCAGTCGCTTCATTTTTATCGCGATTATCCATGCTGTGAGCGGAAGACGCACTCCGTATCATATCGCGAGTGCCGCCATTCGCATTTATAGAGTCTATTATGGACATAAGCCGCCGGCGTTTTTCGCGATTGCCCGGTATGGAAAACAGATTTTGCTGCACGGCGTTTCTGCTTACGATCTCATTGACCGTGACGCCTGCCCGTCGATAGGCATATCCCGGACGGAATAGCGTATCGACGGCTTTGACCGCAGCCGAAGTGATGGCCAATGTATCGTCGGTCGCTTCGTCAAGCTGGATTGTGGTGCTCCCGAAATGTTGCGGCAACTCCGGACGGAATGAATTGGTCTGTATGAATACCGAGACCGATTTCGCGCATCCGCCCTGTTCTCTCAGACGCCTCCCTACTTTGTCACAGTAGTGAGCGATTGCTTCCTTAAGTTCTTCGGGGTCATCGATTGATTTCTTGTAGCTCCGCGATGTGCAAATCTGCTTGTTGAGCGGTTCGGCCGTTTCATGGTCGATACAGGCTTCGCCATTGAGCTCGCGCCAGCAGCGCTCTCCCATGATATTGATTATTTGGCGTACTTTTGATAGCGGCAGGTCTGCGAAATCGAGAGCGGTATTTATATTATACTGACGCAATTTTTTTCCAAGTCTGCGCGCTATTCCCCATACTTCATCAATTCCTGTCAACGCCAGTGCCTTACGGCGTTTCTCCTCATTGTCGATAATGCACACACCGCGATAAGCCGGATATTTTTTTGCAAACCGTGCTGCAATCTTGGCCAAAGTTTTTGTGGAAGCGATACCGAGCGATGTCGGAATGCCGACATCACGACGTACTTTAGTGACTATCTTATGCCCCGTTTCATTGAGCGATTCTGCTTCCCAACGCGACATATCGAGGAAAGCCTCATCAATGGAATATATCTCCATCTCCGGGACGATTGACCCTATGGTTGCCATGACGCGCGATGAAATATTCCCGTACATGCGATGATTTCCCGATATAGTGGCGACATTATATCTTCTGATAATCTGTCGGAGCTGGTATATCGGAAGTCCCCTCTTGATACCGAGAGCCTTGGCTTCGTTGGACATCGCGACTGCACAACCATCGTTATTCGACATCACTACAACCGGTTTTCCGGCCAGTTCGGGCCGGAAAAGACGCTCGCATGAGACAAAAAAGTTATTGCAATCAATCAATCCAATCATCGGTTATCGTATTATTTGCGTTTCAATCATACCGGTTCATGCCGTTTTCGCTACGGCACGCAGTTTGGTTAACGGTGGCGATATTTCCTTTTGATGACATAGGTGACCACACCCCAGATTTCAAAACGGTTGTCTGCGGTTATCATTATCGGGTCGAAAGTCTCATTCGCCGGTATCAGCCATACCCTGTCAGGCTCGATTTTTATACGTTTGAGAGTGAATTCTCCATCGACGCAACATACAGCCAAATCGCCGTCGGCAGGTTCGATAGCCCTGTCGATTACAATTAAATCACCGTTATCTATGCCTTCGTCTATCATTGAATCGCCGTTCACGCAGCCGTAAAAAGTGGCTGCGGGGTGACGTACTACCTCCATATTGAGGTCTATTGTTTCAGAGATATAATCCTGGGCAGGCGATGGAAAACCGGCCTGTATGCCGTGGTCGGCATAGGGAAGCGACAAGCGGCTGGATGAATCGGCCCGCGAAATTTCGATGACTGAGGTTGGCGACGGTTTCATTTATGTGTTGTGATTGTGGAATATGATGAAAACTTGTCATAAAAATAGTTGTCGAGGATTTAACGCCCGACAACTATTAAAGGTTTATTATCATATATCAAAATATTGCCTGATAAAATATGATAAATGATAAGATGGAATCTACGCCGTTAGTAATTGCGGGCAAAGATTACGCGTCGGGCCGAAGGACGTCCGGTCACCATACATACACCGGGAGTGTTGTCGCCGTCAAGAGGTATGCATCTTATAGTGGCTTTTGTCTCTTCCTTAACTTTCTCTTCGGTTTCGGTAGTGCCGTCCCAGTGTGCGAGAATAAATCCGCCCTTTTCAATCTCTTTCTTGAATTCCTCGTAAGTGTCGACAGTTCGCGTCATGCTTTCGCGATGAGCCAGTGCTTTCTGATAGATATTATCCTGTATTTTCTCAAGAAGTGCGGCAACTTCTGTTGCTATGCCGGCAAAAGGCAAAGTCTCTTTTTCAAGGGTGTCACGGCGCATTACCTCGACTGTGCCCTCTTCGAGGTCTCGGGCTCCGATAGCCAGACGTACGGGTATACCCTTTAGCTCATAGTCGGCGAATTTAAATCCCGGGCGACGGTTTTCTGCATCGTCGTATTTTACGCTTATGCCTTTTGCGCGCAGTTCCTCGACTACGGGAAGCACCGCTTTCGTGATTTCTGCAAGCTGTTCCGAATTTTTATATATAGGCACGATGACCACCTGTATAGGTGCGAGATGGGGAGGAAGCACCAGCCCGTTGTCATCGGAGTGCGACATGATAAGTGCGCCCATCAGACGTGTTGAGACACCCCATGAATTTGCCCATACGTATTCGGGTTTATTGTCCTTATTGACGAATGTGACATCGAATGCTTTTGCAAAATTCTGCCCGAGGTTGTGTGATGTACCTGACTGGAGGGCTTTTCCATCCTGCATCATGGCCTCGATTGTATAAGTGTTGAGCGCGCCTGCGAAACGTTCATTGGCGGTCTTTACACCTTTGATTACAGGCATAGCCATGAATTTTTCAGCGAATTCGGCATAAAGATTGATCATCTGTACGGTGCGGGCCTCCGATTCTTCAGCCGTCTCATGTGCGCAATGTCCCTCCTGCCATAGGAATTCAGCAGTGCGAAGGAACATGCGGGTACGCATCTCCCAGCGCATCACATTTGCCCATTGGTTGCAGAGAATAGGCAGATCGCGGTATGAGTGTATCCAGTTTTTGTACGTTCCCCAGATTATGGTTTCAGATGTTGGACGTACGATTAGCTCTTCTTCCAGACGTGCTTCGGGATCAACGATGACGCCGTTGCCGTTAGGATCGTTTTTCAGACGGTAATGTGTGACCACAGCACATTCTTTAGCGAAACCTTCCACATGCTCGGCCTCGCGGCAGAGATAAGATTTCGGTATGAGGAGCGGGAAGTATGCGTTTTGCACTCCGGTTTCCTTGAACATTTTATCAAGAGTCTGCTGCATTTTTTCCCAGATGGCATAACCATAGGGCTTGATAACCATACAGCCTCTCACCGCCGATGGCTCCGCCAAATCGGCTTTAACAACAAGTTCATTGTACCATTGCGAATAATTCTCGCTTCGTTTGGTCAAGTTTTTTAATTCCTTTGCCATTATGATTGGTGTTTAATATTCTTTAATGAAAGTGCAAATTTACTAATAATTATTTTGTTGACCAACAAGTGCATTCTATTTCAGAGCCGTCGCATGAAATTTAAATCACGATATTGCCGGTTTTGGTGATATAAATATATCGGTATTTATCGTTGACGGTGTAGAAGTGCATGATATAAATCTTAAATTTACAGCGCCGGATTATAACATTTAAAAAAATTACCGCTATGATTATCAGGAGCAAATTGCTGAAATTTTCTATCTTGCCGATGACCTCAGCAAGTGTTTTTTATTTGAATTCAAAAAAATCAGGTCAGCGACGGCAGAGCCCATCGCAATAAACCGGGACGTTGTTCCGATGCGGAGTTTGTTATCAAGGGCAAGAACGATATAAAATCCAGAAGTAATTACTCTTCGATTGCGCTCTACGCCGCAGTAATTTGTTCATTTTATCAGCCTGTTAGGTTATACATGCCAATAATCGGTCTATCGGCTGGCATTTTTAAAGACATTAATAAATGCTTGAAGATTGCCATCTGGATTAATTGTTCCATAACTATTATGGCCTTCAATTATAGCAAATACGATTTTTTTGTATTTGTTTTTAAATTCAGGCTCTTGTATAACCTGATTAAATAATTGAGCTATGTGCTTGGGCGGATTTTGAAATGCGCCACAACCAAATGCTCCGAGTATAATTGCATCATGACCATGATAAAGACCAATTCTTAATATTGTGCGCATCTTATTCAGCGTTCCTTCAATCAATTCCGGGGCTATCTCACCATCAACTAATCTCGGTCGGTTCATAGCCGCAACGGATACGAAGGAGATCTTTTCAGGTTTCTCAAGCAAAGAATAGTCTAAAGCCCTGAAAACAGTCGCATATGGAGTATATATTCCGCCGAAATCCTTATCCATAGGATATTGTCTCCAATTTTTCCTCACATTATATTTTTCAGCATCAGGCATGAACTGATATAACGAACGATATAAGTTTGACCTACGGAATATTGTTTCTTCCTGTGCCCGACAACCACTTACCACCCCACCTCCGGCAGTTCTTCTATTAGCAAAATTAAGGACAATCGGATTATATCCTTTTCGCTGAATGTCCAAACCCGCGTTAATGGAATCATTGTTAACGACCGTGATTTCAGTTTTATCGGTTTTGCAAGGTATATCCATTACAGTAAATTCGTGGGTATAGAATCTTGTGTTTTGCCGCATTTCAAGATCGTCACCAAGAGTGACAGTCACATCATCCGCAGTTATATAACATCCTTCATTGACAATACCAATAGTTTGTTGAAATATATCTGCAAGGCGTTGCCTGTTTCTTTCGAAATCATTCATTATTTTATTGTTCATAGCCTTCGTAGTAGTATGACTGGTCAATGCCGTGAAAAATTACGTTGCGGTCTTCGGTTTCAGTGGTCAGGGAGTTTTTACGCAGGAAAAAATGCGCGTGGCACGTCCATTGCATCCCTTGAAAAAATGGACAAAGTACTGCCAATAATGCAGACCGACATCTTTCTGACAATCGGCGACCGCACACTGATTATCGACACCAAATACTATGCGAAGTCGATGGCTAAGAATTTTGATAAACTCAAAATCCACTCCGCCAACCAGTATTAGATATTCCCCTACGTGATGAACCACGACCGCAACACACCGGTAAAACCGACGGCATGTTGCTTTATGCCAAAAAAATCCAAACTCGAATACTTAGTACGAATATAATCCCCTATAAAACACGCTATAAATAATATCAAAGCTCGTCATAGGCGTTTCTGCAAACTGTATGCTTCCATTACATGAATAAATTCAGACACTATCTTATTATATTCCTGTTTATAGTATAACGAATCAATATAATTTAAAGGAATAGAGCTGTAGCCAAAGCGTGCGCCCAATATGGCACATGATATAGCAGCATTAGTATCTGCGTCACCTCCTTCATTTACTATTTTTAATAATCCATCAACAAATGAATCAGCATGCCACAGACTCCAAAGCGCCGCAGACAGTGCGCGGTAAGTATATCCTATTCCAGGTTGTTTGTCCAGCTCTAAATAATCTATTAATTTTGAGTTATAGGCTAATTTAACAAATTCAGCAGCTTCCTCATCAAGGCTTAAGGCAAGTTCATAAACTTCTTTATAATCTGGAAGATAATTATTCCATACGAGATTATAAATAATGCGAGAAGCTATCAAACAGGAGTACTGACATCTGGGGTCATAATGTGTCAGCATGCATGCGTCTATAATCCATTTCTCATTAAAAGTTGGCCAAAGTCCCATTACAGATGTTCGCATTAAAGCGCCATTGGGAGCACTTGATTTCCTGCTGGATTCCCAAATGATTTTTGACGCCAGAAATGGATTCTCCGTATAATCAGACCAAATAAGGACTTTTATCGTATTTCTTCCTATACCCATAGGTACACCATTATACCATTCCTTAAAATTTACAGCAGCGTCAGATACAATAAACCCTCGACTATTAAATGCCTTAAGAAGACATATCATCATATCTGTATCGTCAGTCCAATCTCCTTTTACCCATCTTTTGCGGTGTTGATCTTGAATGATCTGATTGTATGAATTGAGACCTAAAGGGTAGTACCTTTTAACCTCTTCTTTCGTCATGAACTCAGTGCCAAGACCAAGCGCATCGCCAATAGCCTGACCGTACAAGCAGCCTTTTATGCGATTAATTATTGAAGTATCTAACATAAATTGATAATTAGTCGGGTTCGTAGCCCTCGTAGTAATAAGATTGGTCTATGCCGTGGAAGATTACATTCCGGTCATCAGTTTCATTAGTGAGGGCATTATGAAGAAGGAAACGGAGTTCGAGGTCGTTGATGGGAGAACGCTCCATTGCCTGCATATATTCTTCGCGAGTTATTTTACGCCAGTCGACAACTTTGCCAAGTGAACGGCGGAGCATCATATCAAGCCAAATGCGTGCGGTGCGTCCATTCCCTTTCATGAAAGGATGTGCAATATTCATTTCGACGTATTTGGCGATTATATCTTCAAATGTAGACTCAGGCATCTTCTCGATAGCTTCAAGTGCGGGAGTAAGGTATAAAGCATTCGCGAATCTGATGCCTCCTTTTGATATATTGAGTTTGCGAATTTCTCCGGCAAATGGGTAAAGTTCGTCAAACAGCGCGCGATGAATTGCCTGAAGTCCCGCAGTGGTTCCAACTTCAATATCATATACTTTTTTAGAGGCAAACAATTCTTTAGCCTTTTCGATACTTAGTCGGGCAATTTCGTATTGTGTCATTTTTTGAAAAATGAAAGGCCGGGATTTCAAAAACTGAAATCCCGGCCTTGTTAAACTTATGATTTCTGACTAAGGGATTACTCTTCGATGGCAGCCTGCGCCGCAGCTACGCGGGCGATGGGCACGCGGAATGGAGAGCAACTTACGTAGTTCATGCCGAGTTTTGCGCAGAACTTGACTGATGAGGGTTCGCCGCCGTGCTCGCCGCAGATACCTACTTTGAGTTCGGGTTTGGTCGAACGGCCTTTCTTGACGCCCATTTCTACGAGCTGGCCTACCCCTTCCTGATCGAGTACTTCGAATGGATCGGTCTTGATGATTCCGTGCTCTTTGTAGAATTTGAGGAACTTGGGTGCGTCGTCGCGTGAGAAACCGAATGTCATCTGAGTCAAGTCGTTTGTACCGAACGAGAAGAAATCGGCTACAGTTGCAATCTGGTCGGCAGTGAGAGCTGCACGGGGTACCTCAATCATCGTACCTACAAGGTAAGGCAGGCTCTGGCCTTTTTCCTCAAATACTTTGGCGGCAGTGATATTGATGATATCGGCCTGGTTCTGGATTTCCTTGAGCGAACCAACCAAAGGTATCATGATTTCGGGGTGAACGTCGATACCGCGTGCTTTGCATGCAAGAGCTGCCTCGATGATGGCACGTGTCTGCATCTCGGTGATTTCGGGGAATGTGATACCGAGACGGCACCCACGGTGGCCAAGCATGGGGTTGAATTCCTCGAGCGAGTCAACTTTTGCCTTTACTTCAGCGAGTGTGATGCCCATTTCATCGGCCAGTTCTTTCTGAGTAGCGGTCTGGTGAGGTACGAATTCGTGCAACGGGGGATCGAGGAGACGGATAGTTACACCGTAGCCGTTCATTGCCTCGAAGATACCCTCGAAGTCGCCGCGCTGCATGGGGAGAAGTTTGTCAAGCGCGTGACGACGTCCTTCTTCGTCAGATGCAAGAATCATTTCGCGTACGGCCTTGATACGGTCGCCTTCGAAGAACATGTGCTCCGTGCGGCACAGACCGATACCCTGAGCGCCGAAGTGACGGGCCTGTTTGGCGTCGCGGGGAGTGTCGGCGTTGGTACGTACGAGAGTTTTTGTATATTTTGCAGCAAGGTTCATGATTGCGCCGAAATCACCGTCGAGTTCGGGCTCTGCAGTGGGAACCTGTCCGTCGTAAACTTCACCGGTCGAACCGTTAAGTGAAATCCAGTCACCTTCCTTATAGACTTTGCCGCCCATTTCAACTGTTTTCTGCTCATAGTCGACCTTGATTTCGCCGGCACCGGATACGCAGCATTTACCCATACCGCGGGCAACGACAGCAGCGTGTGATGTCATACCGCCACGCATGGTGAGAATACCCTGAGCAACAGCCATACCGCGAAGGTCCTCAGGTGAAGTCTCGATACGTACGAGCACTACTTTTTTCTTCTTTTCAGCCCAAGCCTCAGCCTCGTCAGCGAAGAACACTACCTGACCGGTAGCTGCACCGGGAGAAGCGGGAAGACCTTTGGCTACGACTTTCGCACGCTTGAGGGCGGCTTTGTCGAATACCGGGTGGAGAAGCTCATCGAGTTTCTGGGGCTCCATGCGCATGAGCGTGGTCTTTTCATCGATTTTGCCATCGCGAAGCAAATCCATGGCGATTTTAACCATAGCGGCACCGGTACGTTTGCCGTTGCGGGTCTGGAGCATCCAGAGCTTGCCGTCCTGAATTGTGAATTCCATATCCTGCATGTCGCGGTAGTAATCCTCAAGACGGTTGGCGATTGCTATAAGTTCGGCTGCACATACGGGCATCGACTCTTCGAGTGAAGGATATTTTGCAGCACGTTCCTCTTCGGAAATACCCTGGAGAGCAGCCCAGCGGCGTGAACCTTCCACAGTAATCTGCTGAGGTGTGCGGATACCTGCAACGACATCCTCACCCTGTGCGTTGATAAGATATTCACCGTTGAATATGTTTTCGCCGGTAGCGGCATCGCGTGAGAATGCCACACCGGTAGCGGAGTTGTTGCCCATGTTACCGTAGACCATAGCCTGTACGTTGACGGCAGTACCCCATTCTTCGGGTATCTGATTCATGCGGCGGTAGATGATGGCACGTTCGTTCATCCAGCTGTCGAACACGGCGCAGATGCCGCCCCAAAGCTGTTCCCAAGCGCTGTCGGGGAAGTCTTTGCCGGTGAAATCTTTTACTGCGGCTTTGAAAAGACGTACGAGAGCCTGAAGGTCTTCAACATCGAGTTCAGTATCGAGTTTCACGCCCTTCTCCTCTTTCACTTTCTCCATGATTGCTTCGAAGGGGTCGATGTCGGCTTTGCTCTTGGGCTTCATGCCGAGCACTACGTCGCCATACATCTGCACGAAACGGCGATAGCTGTCCCATGCGAAACGGGGATTGCCGCTTTTTTCAGCGAGCGAAGCTACAGTTGCATCGTTCATACCGAGATTGAGCACTGTATCCATCATGCCGGGCATCGACGCGCGGGCACCCGAGCGTACAGATACGAGAAGCGGATTCGCGGGATCGTCAAATTTCTTGCCGGTAAGGCTTTCTACGTGAGCGATGGCCTTTTCAACATCGCTTTTGATGCGTTTTACAACTTCATCTTTGCCATATTGAGTGTACTCTGTACACACTTCAGTAGTGATGGTGAAACCGGGAGGAACCGGCATACCCAACAAATTCATCTCAGCGAGGTTGGCGCCTTTGCCACCGAGAAGGTTTCTCATCTCGGCATTGCCTTCAGCTTTTCCGTCGCCAAAAGTATAAACTCTTTTCATTGTGAATTTTATTTGTGTTTAAATATTATGAGTATTTGTATTGATTGTCGTTCTGATAGGAATACGGGCGAGAGAGGTTGTATAGGTAGTGGATTATAATATTCCGGTTAATCAGATTGTCGGTTAACGTTTCCTATCTGCAAATATAATGAATATGTTGTCAATCGCAAAACAATTCTGCATTTTCGTAATTTTTTTAAAAATTTCTCAGCTTTGATGTCAAATCATAGATTCAATTCCATTATTTATAACTAATTTTGCGGCAATCATTCATAATAAAAATCACAGACATTGGCACGTAAAAAGAAAGAACTCCCCTTGCTTGAAGGGATAGAGATAACAGATGTGGCAGCTGAAGGCAATGCCATCGCGCGCGTGGATAATATGGTCATATTCGTACCCTACGGCGCACCCGGCGATGTCGCCGACATAAAAATCGACCGGAAGAAACATTCCTATGCCGAAGGGCATATCGACAGGCTCGTCACGCCGTCGGACATACGCGTAGAGCCGCGTTGTGAGCATTTCGGCACTTGTGGCGGGTGCAGGTGGCAGCATCTGCCCTATCAGTTCCAGATAGAGGCGAAACAGCGTCAGGTCAAGGACGCTCTCGACCGTATAGCCAAGATTGAGTATCCGGGCATAATGCCCATTCTCGGCTCAAAAACAATCTACGGCTATCGCAACAAGATGGAATACACCTTTTCCAACCGTTGCTGGCTGACATTCGAACAGATGCGCTCGGGCGAAGAATTTCCCGACCGCGATGCCGCCGGATTTCATATACCGGGTGCATTCGACAAAGTCCTCGATATAAAGCAATGCCATCTTCAGGACGACCTCGGCAACCGCATACGTCTCTTTGTGAAAAAATACTGTAAGGAAAACAATCTGCCGTTCTACGACCTCAGGGCTCAGCACGGATTTATGCGCACCCTGATGATACGTATCGCTTCTACCGGAGAGGTTATGGTCGTAGCTGTCACGGGCAGCGACGATGTGGCCGCAATCGAGTCGATGCTCAATGCTCTCAATGCCCAGTTCCCGGAAATCACGTCGTTGCATTATGTAATCAACCTTAAGGTCAACGACTCTATTGCCGATCAGAATGTAATCCATTTTTCAGGCAAACCGTACATTGAGGAAGAAATGGAAGGCCTTAAATTCCGTGTCGGTCCGAAATCATTCTATCAGACCAACTCCCTGCAGGCTTACGAGCTATATAAGGTAGTCCGTGATTTCGCTGAATTAAAAGGGAATGAGCTCGTATATGACCTTTACACAGGAACGGGAACCATCGCCAATTTCGTAAGTTCGCGTGCAAACCATGTCATAGGCATCGAGTATGTGAAAGAAGCGATTGACGATGCGATAATCAATTCTGAGGCCAACGGCATCACCAATACGGAATTTTATGCCGGAGACATGAAAGATGTGCTTACCGACGAATTCATAGCCGGACACGGACATCCCGATGTAATGATTGTCGATCCGCCACGTGCCGGAATGCATCAGGATGTAGTCGATGTGATACTCAGGGCCAGACCAAAATGTATAGTCTACGTGAGCTGTAATCCTGCGACCCAGGCCCGCGATCTGCAACTGCTTGACGGAGCATATCGTGTGATTGCTGTACAACCCGTAGATATGTTCCCCCACACCCATCACGTGGAGAATGTCGTCAAGTTAATACTCCGTTAAATACATCGCAAAAGGAAATATATGGATAATAAGCAATATATAACGCGCCTCTCCCGTCGTGCTTCATTGAACTATAAAGAGACTCAGCAGCTTGTCAATTCAACGATTGCGATGATTACAGATGTGCTTTCACAGGGCGATATGCAGGCAATTCCGTCATTTGGAACTTTTAGTACAGAGAAAAAAGAAGAATATATAGCCGTTGATGAGAAAACCGGCAGACGAATGCTTTTCCCTCCGTCTGTCAGCGTAAAATTCACTCCGGGCACAATTTTAATCAAATCGATTGGTAGCCAGCAATGAAACAGACTATAGCCATTTCAGCATTTGCAGGTATGCTTGCCCGGCAGTCAGGTTATACAGCTGATTTCTGTGAGCATTTTGTCCTCGAGATGTTCAAAACCATAGCCGATGCTCTTAAAGAATCTAACGATGTGACAATCAAGGGCCTCGGACAGTTTTCAGTCGATGAATCCGGCAATGTCGATTTTAATCCCGATCCAGCGTTTGCAGCCGATGTAAATTCTCCATTTGACTGCTTCGATCCGGAACCTCTTGATGACGACGTTACAGAGGATCTATTGTCAGTCGCCGAAGATGAAAATATATCCGGTGACGGTTATGCGAATACGGAAGAAAAAGAATCGGAGGCTACTGTTCCTGAAATCCATTCAGACAGCCAATCCGTCAACCAGGTGGATTTGACGCCTGAAGATGATTCTGCCGGAATGTCACTTGACATACAACCGAAGGTATACGAGGAAGTCGTAAACGACGAAAGAGAGAATGCGGGTGAAGAATCGGAGCAAATATCCGACACGAATGTTCAAGAACCTATGTCCACGACGGAATTTTTACAGTCTGTTACGGAGACTCCCGACGAGGCTTCTGAAAACAATATTCATAAGGCCGACGATTGTAATTGTTCTACCCGACCCCGTAAATTCCCGATATGGACATTCGTGTGCGGTATGGCTGTCGGAGCAATTGTAGGAGCTGCCGCTACATATTTCATTCTCGTGCCGCACGGACAGACTGAATCTGCCGTGGAAATAAGGAATGACGAACATAATGTAGCGGAACTTCTTGGAGAAGATACAGCTGTCGTATCAGCAGATACGGTGTCCAAAGCCCGTCCTGACACCATCACTACGCCAACCGTCCTGACTGAAACAACAGTTCCTGCTGTAGAAAAAGATACTGTAATTTATGATACTGTCACATCGACTTTGGCTCAATTGTCGAGAAAACATTTCGGCTCATACGAGTTCTGGGTATATATTTACGAAGAAAACCGTGATGTGATTTCCGATCCTGACCGCGTTGAGCCAAATACACGCGTACGCATTCCGGACGCAAAGAAATACGAGATTGACGCAAAGGATAAATCAAGCATCAAAAAAGCACTTAAAAGATCTCAGGAGATTGCTGAAGAGAAGAAAAACGGCAGGTAAATATGTGCCTGTCGTCTGATTGTCCTGAGAAAGGTTATACCGGAATTACGAGCATCGGAATGTCAGCATGCAAAAGCAGCTTATGGGCGAGGCTCGGGTTGAAAAAGCGGAAAAATACATTCCGCTTTTTATTTGGCAATGCCACAAGGTTTACTTTATGTTCACGCGCTATACGGCGATAATCATCCCCGAGAGTGCCAAGAGCAATTTCGTCGGAGTTGAATGTAAACGACGGATAGTGATTTCTGCAATACTCGACAAGCGATTTTATCGCTTTGCGGTCGTTGGACGATAGTTCCTTTTTGCCGGGAACATGCACAATAGTGATTTCAAGTGGTGTATGCACAAACAGCCTATATATGGCCTCAAGGGCGAGTAGGTCTTCCTGCTCGAGATTACTGAAGAAAAGCAGATGGGAGATGTCGGAGATACGTTCGAGAGTGATATTTTCCGGGATGCTGAATACCGGGAATCTGCACGAATCGAGCACCTCGGCAGTAACACTTCCGATGAGTTCCTCTTCCTTGCGGTCGGCACCTCGGGTTCCCATCACTATCAATATCGGTGACAGAGTTTTTGCCGTTTCGTTTATCACATCCTCAGGTACGCCTTCGGTAATGAGATTGCTGAACTTTACTGGCGGGATTTCCCCGTCTTTGATGCGTTGTCTCAGTTGTGCCTCAAAAAGATCCATCGTAATGCGGGCCGCACGCATCAGAGCGTTACCGACTTCCTGACTTTCCGCAAGCTCAAAAGAAAAAGAATCGGTAAGTTGTACCCGTTTAGACAGAGCCGGATTTATAAATGAATGAAGGAGCATTATACGTGCCTTATGCCTGTATGCCACGTCAAATGCCATAACCGTGGCCTTCATTGAATAATCGGAGAAATCGACAGGCACGAGGATTATAGGTTCGGCATCGTCCGACGACTGCGCACACTCCTTCTTCGGAGCAAAAATCTCGGAGTTCTCGATAATACGCAACGCCTGAGGAAGGTCGGACTCCTTGATTCTTACACGTACGCCCGATGACACCACCGGTGTGGAGAGATTGACATTGTGTAAAACAGCGGTCACGTCCTCGCGCTCAAGCATGTTCTTGAGCGCGACTGCGTGATCGTAAGTATGTATAGCTACAGTTATTAATCTGTCTTCTTCCATCCCGGTAGAAAATAGAGACCTGATGTCCCTTGTTTAGATATAATTTTGCGATTTGTTATCAATTGTTTTCCTGTTCCTGGAGGATTTCCACCGCCATGTCATAGATAGTAGTGTCGTCAAGCACGACTATGCCTCCGTCGGGACCCGGCTCGATGTGGACGCCGCAGTTTTTGCCGAATTCGTAATTTACTCCACCGAAATAATTTCTGACGGTCTGGACAGTGATATTGAGTTTATCAGCAATACGATGTGTCGCGCCGTCAGGCAAACTGTCTTTGAGACGGCGAAGTTCATTGAATGTGATTGTTTTAGTCATGATATTTAAATTTTAATTAGTAAATATTTCTATCTGAAAAATAAGAATGATACTATTATAAAGTGGATACTTTTTTCTTCCGCTCTAAATTATTAATATAATCTGAATTTGCCAAAAAAAGTTGATAAAGATTTTTATGTTTTACGGCATGTTTTGGTTTTATATTCCATATTATACGTTAATAGTCATAACATGTGGTAAACAAAAAAGAGTGACTCCGACCAGGATCCCACTCTTTCCGTATATCATATTATTTCGATAGCCTCGGCGTCAATCCATGCTCGGTTGTCGCCCGCGGCCTCCACCTCTACCCATTTCTTTACACGCGGGTCGTTGGGCGTAGAGAGCTCGCGTATCACCTTTACCTTACTCCCTTCGTGGAGAAGCATCGCCTTTTGGGATTCATCGAGCGGACTTGACGGCGAGGTTGACAATTGTGTCGACTTTGCGATTACAATGGCTTCATTGCCGCCTGTTACGACAGAAGATGCATTTATGGTTATGATGACACTTACGGCATTGATTATGAGGAGAACCAGAGCGGCAAAGAAGTACACTTTACGCAAACGTATATTCCGGCTGAAAATATATCCGGCCGCCAGCAATAGAACTCCGACAAATATTATAACCGATATGATTGCCCATCCGTTGGGCGAGAACATCTGCATTGACTTTTCAACAAGGACATTTGTTATGCCGTTGGACGACTGGGCGTCTATTATTTTGCTGTTGACAAAATCAAGATTAGCCCGGATGTCCTTGTCCGTGGGATCGAGCCGCAACGCCCGTTCGTAGCATATAATAGCTTTTGCAAGCGAGTCTGCTCTATAATAAGCATTACCGAGGTTGTAATATATGGCGGCCGAACTGCCGTCTTTTTCAATAGCTGCACTGTAAAGCCTTATGGCTTCGAGATAATCTTCCTTTGTACCACGCATATAAGCTTCATCTGCAGCGCGGTCAAGCATATTGACGGATGAATCGGAATTTGTAGTATCAATGTTGCTCTCGGCCGGGAGAGAACTGTCGCGAGTCGCGACATCTGATGCATTATCCTGAGAATAAACCGGCATCGCCGATGCTGATATTGCCAGTAATATTAATAATTTGTATATTGTTTTCATTGTCGTAGGTTTATTTTACCGATTTGCTTACAGATTGAAGGTCGTTCATCGCGCTGAATGCGGAGTCATAGACCTCTTTCAGCGGACGATTGAGCGATTCGGGTGTATAACGGGCCATTTCACATTCATCAAGAACATTTATGACTTGGGCGATAGTTGCCTCGTCAGCGCCGTAACGCGTCAGTTCCTCGCTGACATTGTTTCTTGTCAATGCCGACATCGGTATGCTGAGTTTGTCGCTGATATATCCCCACAGAGCTTTAAGCACCGAGTCGTAGAATGCCGCACTGTCATTTTTCTGCATCAGGTTATATGCTACCGCCAGACGCTTCTTCGCCATTTTCCCGGCTTTCGATTTGCGCATGCCTACGACATCGGAATTTGCCTTATGACGTTTGACCGCAAGCAGCGTGATAAAGACAAGCAGCAATACCAAAACGGGATAAATCGCCCAATACCACATGGTCTTCGCATAAAGGATATGGGTATGCGAAAGCGATTTGTCTCCGGTCTTTATATGGCGGATATCGGTATTTTTTACTTTTACGGCTTTCTGGTCTGATTCCTGGCTGCCCCCTCCTACTCCTTTTGCCACATTTACGTTGTATGACGGAAGGTCAATAGTCACATACTCATTTTTTGAAGGGTCAAAATATACGAACGGTGAAGCTTTTATTTCAAATTCACCGACGGCATCCGGGACAAATGTATATTCAATATCCATCTTGCCGGTCACATTTGCACCGGACACACGGGCTTCGACATTCTGATTGGGTGAATACTGCTGGAATTCATCGGGGAATGTCACGACGGGTGCTTTAATATATTTGATATTGCCTGTGCCGGTGATTGTATATTTCAAAGATGCTGCTTCATTAGTGCGCAAATTCTGCGAATTCAGACGGCTTGTCACATCAAACCGTCCGACGGCTCCGTTAAAGTCGGCCGGAGCAGGTGACGGCAGCGGACGCACATTTATCACGACATCGCTTGAAGGCAATTTGACATTGCGCTCGACAGGATGTGTCATGTAGAAATAACCGTTGTCAATACGCTCATACTGCTGTACGACCACATCGTAGGCACCTGTTTTAAGCGTAAGTTTACCTGATTTCTGCGGGAAGATTATATATTTGCGGAGCACTACGACACGATAATTCTGTCCGTTGTAATGTTCTATGTCGACCGGATTATTTTTCATGTCGACTTCCTCAATAAGAAATCCTTCGTATGATTCGGGAGTAGTCTGTGCAAAAGATGAAATACCGTCATATTTGGTATACAGTTTTAATGTGCATTCAACTGCCTCCTGTTCGTAGACCGATGACTTGTTGAGCGATGCTCTCACAAAAATGTCATTGCCTGTAATCTTCCGGTCGGGTGTCTGTGTGGAAATATCGCCTGGACGCGCCGATGACTGTCCTGATGAATTGCTGTCGGCCGGAAGCACCGTAAATGATGTTTCACCGGTGTGCAGTTTCTTGCCGTCAACATCTATGGTAGCTGCCGGAATGACATACGTACCGGCATTGTCGGCGCGGTATACGTATGTGTAATCGACAGTCGAGTTGGAGGTTGACACTCCGTTGATGACCTGATAAGACTGCGTCGTAGAGCGTGACGGCCCGTAAAGAAGCTGACAGCCCTTAATCTCACCCACTGTCGGATTGCCGGCCTGCGCGTTCGACAAGCGATACACTACCTGAAAACGCTGTCCCGCAATGACATTGCGCGGTGGAACGACATTAAATGCCACCTGCGCCATCGAACCCAGCGCAATCAGGCATATATTTAGTAATAAAAAGCTAAAACGTTTCATTATCAAGTCGATAATATATTTTAATATATTGAATTTATATTTTTAGAAATATAAGTGTGCCAATGAATGCAAGTCGTTACCATGGCTTATTGTGGTATCGCGGAGCCACGGGTACCTGTTGTTTTTCCAGACGTTGCCGCGTCTTTGATTCGTTTTGCTGGGCTGCATTCAGGATGTTTTCCGAATTAGACTGCTTTTGCTGCGGCTGCTGAGGTTGAGGCTGTTGTTGCTGCTGTTGCTGCTGCTCATCCTCTTTATCTTTCTGTTCGTCCTTATTGTCTTTATTTTGGTTATCCTGATTGTCTTTGTCATCCTGGTTCTGCTGCTGTTGCTGCAACCGGAGTTGTGCGACCCGCAGATTATGGCGCGCATTATCGTTGGCCGGATTAAGGCGCAATGCCTTTTTGTACTGCTCGATGCTTTGAGCAAGCTCATTCGCGCTGAAAAGCAGATTGCCCGAGTTATAGATCGAATTCTCGCGGGTCAGCTTGTCGGCGCTTCCGGCATAAAGCTCATTGAATATTTTATCGGCGCTAAGTTTAAGACCGATACTCAGCGAATCGGCGGCATTAGGCGAAGCCGGACTGATGTTCTGATCGTTACCGCCGGCACCCCCGATTTCATCGGCACGTTTCACCATAGCGACTGCGAGATTGTATTTCGCACGTTCGCTTGCAGGGTTTATTTCAAGAGCCATGTTATAAAGTTCAATGGCCTTTTCGTAATCCTTTGCTTTGAAAGCCTCGTTGGCTTTCAATATCATGTTGCGCTCTTTGCGGGTAGTCTGAGGCTCGGCCGCCATCAGTTCTACCGACACCGACGCGCCCATCAATATTAGTATGAACAATATAAAACGATGTTTCATTTTACAGGCTTGCTAAAGAAGTTAATTTTACTCAGCCAACCGATTTTGCGGTCGAGGATAAAAATATCAGCGATAATAAGCGCGAATGCTATCCACAGGAATATATAGAACCGTTCGGCCGACGCTTTATATTTGACCGAACCGAGATCTGCCTTGTCGATTTTGTCAAGCAGCTTAACCATTTGCTGGTCGGCATCTGCATCATTGCCGTTGATGTAGTTCCCGCTTCCGCTTTCGGCAATTTTTCTGGCGGCGTCGGCATTGAAACGGGTAGTTACCGGCGTGCCGGTCTCATCTTTAAGGAACTCTGACGAACCGTTGCCGATAGGGATAAGTGCGCCTTTCGCCGTACCGACACCTATGACGTTGACCTGGACTCCGGCCTGACGGGCTTTATCGGCTACAGCGACGGCCTGCTCCTCATGGTCCTCCGCATCGGTAAGCAATATGATGGCACGGTTTACATCTTCGTCGGAAGAGAAGCCCTGAAGAGCCATGTCGATAGCGGCGCCAATATCCGTACCCTGCTCATTAATCATTGAGGTAGACAAATCGTTGATATAGATTTTGGCGGAAACGAAATCATTTGTTATCGGCAACTGCAATGACGAATTCCCTGCAAAGACTACAAGACCGACCTTGTCATTCTCAAGGCTGTTGATGAGTTTGTTGAAAAGGAATTTGGCGCGGTCGAGGCGGGAAATTCCCTTGGCATCGTCGGTCGACGATGCAAGCATCGAACGTGACACATCGACAGCTATCATTATTTCGATACCGGCGCGAGTTTCCGTTATCTCCTTTTCACCATGCCTGGGGCGGGCCAACGCGATTATCAGGGATGCCACGGCAAGCATTATAAGTACTATTTTAATAGCCGGTTTGTATTTCGAAGCTTCCGGCATAAGAGATGTCAGCAGTTCCGGACGTCCGTAACGCGCAAGTTTGCGTCTGCGGGCGTAACGTGCAAGAAGATACAGTGCCAGAATGACCGGCAGCAATATCAGAAGATATAATATTTCGGGATGAGCAAAGTCCATATCAAAATAAAATTATGGGATTGTACGCAGATATGTGTTGCGGAGAAGTACCTGAAGCAAAATCAGCCCCAGCGCAATCCATACCAGCAGTTCATAGTTGTCTTCGGTATGCGAGAACTGACTGACGTCGATACTCGTGGTTTCAAGCCTGTCAATCTCATCAAAAATTTTATTAAGCATTTTCTGGTCCGTGGCACGGAAATATTTGCCATCGGTAAGAGAGGCAATCTGCTGAAGGGTGGCCTCGTCAATGACTACCTGCGACGGCACGTACGATACGCGTCCGAAATAATCAATCTGTGGGAAGTCGGCGGTGCCGTTTGCACCTATGCCTATCGTATAGACTTTTATACCGTGCTCTTTGGCGATTTCGGCTGCTGTGAGCGGTGCCACCATGCCTGAATTATTTGTTCCGTCGGTGAGCAGTATGATGCTCTTGCTTTTGGCTTTTCCTGAAATGATACGGTTTATGGCAGTGGCAAGGCCGTCGCCTATCGCCGTTCCGTCGGCGAGCATACCCTCACGCACGGTGCTCAGGTAGTTCACGAGAGTCGCTTTATCTACAGTCATCGGTACGCCTGTCAGTGCCTCCCCTGCGAAAATCACGATACCGATATTATCGTTTTCTCTGTTTGAGATAAAACGTGTGGCGACCTCTTTGGCGGCCTCCATACGGTTCTTTTTCTCAGGCTTGCCGTTATAATAGTCATGTGCGAGCATCGAGCCCGAAATATCCATCGCCAGGACTATATCCGTACCGTCGACCGATGATTTGCGCCAATGGTCGTGGGTCTGAGGACGGGCGAGTGCCACTATTATGCACCCCAATGCAAGAAGCTGGAGCGCAAAAAGCAGATGACGGCATGATGCTCTGAACGACCGCGGCAGTTTAGCAAAGGGACTCGCCGATGAAATCTTCATCGCCGGATATGAATTGCGCTGTTTGATGATATACCATGCTATAAGCGGCACGTATACAAGAAACAGCCATAATATTTTTGGATAAGCTAACTGCATATTTTAGTCTGTTATAATTATTTACAGGTGACAAAATTTACAGGAAACAAATTATATCTGTCGGTCACCGGGATTATCGTAAGGATTTTTATCGGTATTGACTTCCGGCTGACTGCTGACGGAGTTACTCTCTTTCCCGTCTGACGAACCAGAATCCTTGGTTTCGGGGTTGATTTCAACCGGTTTAGTGTCCTCGACAAAGCGGCGGGCGGCCTCAAATGCCTTGACATTGTCATCTCCCAGCGGCTGGGCTTTTGCGAATTTGACAAAATCGGAAATCTCGAGGACCTGCTCCACAAGTTGTTTCGACATGATTTCATCGCGGGAATTGTTAAGCGCATGACGTATCTGGGTAGATGTCATTTCCATCGCGTTGATGCCGAAGCGGCGGTCGAGATATTCACGCAAAATATCGGTAAGACGCGTATAGTATTCTTTCTGCAACCCGTGCTCGCAAAGCTGCTCTTCGCGCAGTTTTGACAACTTGGCGACAGCGACTTCGTATGGCGGTTCCGGTTTCTTCTGTGGAAGGATATTGATTTTAACCTTTTTGGTGAGAAGCAGGTATGCGCATATTCCGCCGGCAATGATTACCAGTCCGATAACGATAAACAGCCAGTTGTCGACGAGCCAGTCAGGGAGATAATCGATTAATTTGCGCTTATAATGAGGCAAAATAGTGCTCATCGGCATAAGGTCACTTGCCGCTGTGATGGTATCGACAGGGTAAACCCTGAGAGCCACACTGTTGGATAGTACCGTGTCATGTCCGTTGACATAAATCACGGGCGGTATAATGTAATCGCCAGAGTCAAACGACTGAATCTTTATTGTCGATTGCAATATATTCGAACCGTTCGCATTGGCTGCCTTTTTCAATGCCGGATTATTATACCCTGCCACGACTTCCACTCCGGGAGTCAGCAGGAAAATACCGGATTCGGAATCCTTATTTTGATTATTCTGAGCGGTAGCGGCTGAGTCCGGGCACAAAATGAGTCGTGACAGATCCGAGGCCGCAGCATCATTGACTGTAAGATTAAGGCCTACAATATTTCCCATAAGAATCGAAGAGGAGTCAACACTCATCTTCACGACAGGCTTGGCGGCACTCATGGCGAGAGCCGAGGCTGCAAACAATGCAAATGAAACTATGGATTTTTTGTTTATCGTCATAAATCGAATAAGATGGTATTTATATAATGACAATACCTGAAGCACGGATAACAGGCGGATAAATCCGAGTATTGCACAATGCGTAATCGGATTACCGCGCCGTACGTTTTCTGAACAGCCCCATAAGTGGTGTGACATAATCCTCATCGGTGGTTACCGATACAAAATCCACTCTGCTTTTACGCAAAGTCTCGACCATGGTCTGCTGACGCTGGTACCACCATTTTTCAAACGTCTGTCGCACTTTCTTTGATGAAGTATTAATCCATCGGTCAGCACCTGTCTCAAGATCGGAAATGCGCATCAGTCCGACATTTGGCAGTTTGCTGTCACGCTTGTCGTAGACCTGAATGCCATAGATGTCATGACGGTTGGCGGCCACACTGAGTGCCCTGGAATAGTCATGCGAATCTATATAGTCAGAAATCAGGAAGGTCGTACAACGTTTTTTCAAGGCGTCGGAGAAATATTTCAGCACTACGGAGAGGTCGGTACCCTGACTGTCGGGGGTAAAATCGAGAAGCTCACGGATTATGAGTAATATATGCTTGCGTCCTTTCTTTGGAGGAATGAACTTTTCAATCTTATCGGAAAAGAATATGACGCCTGCCTTGTCATTGTTCTGAATCGCCGAAAATGCGAGTGTGGCGGCAATTTCGGCGATCATCTGACGTTTCTCCTCTCCTACCGCGCCAAAATAACGGCTGGAGGACACATCTATAAGTAGCATCACGGTCATCTCACGTTCCTCTTCGTAGACTTTCACATAGGGGTGATTATGACGGGCTGTGACGTTCCAGTCAATATCGCGGATGTCATCGCCATACTGATATTCACGCACTTCGGAGAATGTCATGCCTCGCCCCTTGAATGCGGAGTGGTACTCTCCTGCAAAGATATTGCGGGAGAGTCCACGGGTTTTTATTTCTATACGTCTTACTTTTTTAAGAAGTTCGTTAGCGTCCATAGTCTTATTGTCTCAGATCGGCACTGCCATCATGCGTTATCCCGAGAAGGGAATCGATGGAGATATTCTGCCGACCATCATATAATGTCATTTAAGAGATTGTCTCACAGGTACCGAAAGGTAATCCGACGGAGTGACCGGGCAATATGTCCGAAGGCAATCCGCCATGCAAGCATTAGGGCACCTCTACCTTGTCAAGAATATTTGAGATAATCTCGTCGGCGGTGATGTTGTTGGCTTCAGCCTCATAGGTAAGACCGATACGGTGGCGCATCACGTCGTGGCATACGGCACGTACATCCTCGGGGATGACATATCCGCGATTGTGGAGGAATGCGTATGCGCGGGCCGCTTTTGCAAGCGAGATAGAGGCACGGGGCGAAGCGCCGAAAGCTATTATATTGGTAAGATCGGCGAGGCCGGCCTCTTTGGGGTAGCGTGTGGCGAATACGATGTCAATGATATATTTCTCAATCTTTTCGTCGACATATATCATTTCGACAATCTTCTGCGCCTCGATTATTTCCTGCGGTTTTACCAACGGCAGAATCTGGACTTTTTCGTTCGAGATGTTCTGACGGATAATCAGGCGCTCTTCTTCACGCGACGGATAACCGATGACGACTTTCAGGAGGAAACGGTCGACCTGTGCCTCGGGGAGAGGATAGGTACCCTCCTGCTCGATAGGGTTCTGTGTGGCCATGACAAGGAACGGCTCATCAAGCGCGAATGTGGAGTCGCCGATGGTGACCTGACGCTCCTGCATCGCCTCAAGAAGTGCTGACTGCACTTTCGCCGGAGCACGGTTTATTTCATCGGCAAGCACGAAATTGGCAAAAATCGGACCACGTTTAATCTGGAATGTCTCTTTCTGCACAGAATAAATCATGGTACCGAGCACATCGGCCGGAAGCAAGTCGGGCGTAAACTGAATACGGCTGTATTTTGCATCGATGAGTTGGGCGAGCGTCTTTATTGCCAATGTCTTTGCAAGACCCGGCACACCTTCCAGAAGGACGTGTCCGTTGGAGAGCAAGGCGATAAGGAGCGATTCTATCAGATGTTTCTGACCGACAATCGTCTGGTCCATCCCTTTGGTGATCAGCTTGACAAAATCATTTTTACTTGCGACCAAATCGTTTAAATCACGAATGTTGACCATTTTAGTTGGAATTGTGCTCATGTGGATGAGATTTATTTATGTATTATTATTTTCCGTATTTATAAATTGCATTTACAAAGTTATATAATAAAAACGTTGTATATGTGAAATTTGATGTTAATTTTAGCTATTTATCCTTTCTTTATTTTAACATTTAAAGGCTGCTGATAGTTTATAAATCCGACATAACAGTGTTCCGGCAATCCATATTGATGCGATAGTGTTAATAGTGTTAATAATAGCCAAACGGATTGACTGCACATTGGTTTTATTTTGATTTCGCCTGAAAATTCCGTATATTTGTAAGTTGATTATATTTCTAAAACAGAGAATGGATTTCAAACTTAACTCCCAATATAAACCTACCGGAGACCAGCCGGAGGCAATTGAGCAGCTGGCCAAAGGTGTCATCGACAACCTGCCGGCTCAGACATTGCTCGGTGTTACCGGCTCCGGCAAAACCTTTACCATAGCCAATCTGATAGAGCGTGTCAACAAGCCCACGCTCATACTGAGCCACAACAAGACGCTTGCCGCGCAGCTTTACAGTGAATTCAAGTCGTTCTTCCCTGAAAACTCCGTGCAATATTTCGTATCCTATTACGATTATTATCAGCCGGAAGCATATATTCCATCGGTCGACAAGTATATCGAAAAAGATTTGATGATAAACGACGAAATTGACCGGTTGAGACTGTCCACCACTTCCGCGCTGCTGTCAGGTCGACGTGACGTGATTGTGGTTTCGTCCGTATCTTGCCTCTACGGTATCGGTAATCCCGAAGATTTCCACAGCAATGTGATTGACGTGAAAGTCGGTCAGAAGATTGCCCGCAATGCATTTCTGCGGCGTCTGACCGAGGCGTTGTATTCGCGCAATGAAGTGGAACTTTCGCGTGGCACGTTCCGCGTGAAGGGCGACACTGTCGACATACGCCTTGCATATGAAGAGATAATATTGCGCATAGTATTCTGGGGCGATGAAGTGGAATCTATCCAGACACTGCACCCGATTGACGGCGTGTCGCTCGGCACCCACGATACATTTAAAATCTACCCGGCAAATATATTTGTCACGACCAAGGAGCGCCAGGCTTCAGCCCTCGCCAATATGGAAATCGACCTCGGCAAATGCGTGGAGATGTTCAACAAGGAGGGCAAGCCGCTTGAAGCCAAGCGCCTGTACGAACGCACAAGTTATGATATAGAGATGATACGCGAAGTCGGGCACTGCCCCGGCATCGAAAACTATAGCCGCTATTTTGACGGCCGTGAACCCGGTGTACGTCCATTCTGTCTGCTCGATTATTTTCCGAATGATTTCCTTACGGTAATCGACGAGAGCCATGTCACGCTGCCACAGATACGCGCCATGGCGGGAGGTGACCTTTCGCGCAAGTGCACACTGGTGGATTATGGCTTCCGACTGCCTTCGGCGATAGACAACCGACCGTTGCGCTTCGAAGAGTTCGAGTCGCTTACTCCGCAGGTGGTTTACGTAAGCGCCACACCTGCCGACTACGAACTCATAAAGAGCGAGGGGGTGGTTGTCGAACAGATAATCCGTCCGACAGGATTGCTTGACCCGATAATCTCGGTGCGCCCCACGCTCAACCAGATTGATGACCTGATAATGGAAATCGACCGTCGCCGCGAGCTTCATGAACGTGTGCTCGTCACAACGCTCACCAAGCGCATGGCCGAAGAGCTCAATGACTATTTCGGCAAACTTGACATCAAGGCAGCCTACATTCATTCGGATGTCGACACCATGGACCGTATCAAGATACTTGACGATTTGCGTGCCGGCGTATATGACGTTCTGATCGGTGTCAACCTGCTCCGCGAAGGTCTCGACTTGCCGGAAGTGTCGCTCGTGGCAATACTTGACGCAGACAAGGAGGGTTTCCTGCGGTCGCACCGTTCGCTGACGCAGACCGTGGGACGTGCGGCGCGCAACCTTAACGGAGCCGTAATAATGTATGCCGACAAGATTACCGACTCCATGCAGCTGACCATCGACGAGACCAACCGCCGCCGCTCACTCCAGCTTGCCTACAACGAAAAGCACGGCATCACGCCTAAAGCCATAGTAAAAGCGCGCAACGCGTTGATCGGATTTGAAGCGGATGAAGCCAATATGACTCCCGTATCGACCAAAGGCCATCAATCAATGCCGCAGTCAATACCGTATGCCGACGAATACCGGTCGACATCGGCCAACATCGCTGCCGATCCGGTGCTTCCCTACATGTCGGACAAAGATTTGCAGGCCCACATCGAAAAGCAGCGTGCGGCCATGCGCAAGGCAGCCAAGAATATGGAATTCATCGAAGCTGCCCGTCTGCGTGACGAAATCATAAAGCTCGAAGAAATGCTCGCCGAGAGTGTCAATAATTAATCAGGCAGACATTATGGCGCTCCATATTCAACGAAGCGGTTTGTTGTTATGCACCCATACCTTAATCCAATAAAAAGCCGACTTTTCAGTTAAGATTCGATATACATTAATATTTTATAACTAACTTATAATAAAAATATGTCCCTACACATGCAAGATACAAGAATTACCGAATCGGCCTTTCTCCCTACATCAGTGAAAGAGATAGAGGCTTTGGGATGGGACTATATTGACGTCATATTATTTTCGGGCGACGCGTATGTGGACCATCCTTCGTTCGGAGCCGCCGTTCTGGGACGCGTGCTGCAGTCGCACGGCTACCGTGTGGCCATTGTGCCGCAGCCTAACTGGCGGGATGACCTTCGTGATTTCCGCAAGCTGGGTAAACCGCGGCTGTTCTTCGGGGTTTCTGCGGGCGCGATGGACTCGATGGTCAACCATTATACAGCCAATCGCCGCCGCCGTTCGGACGACGCATATACTCCCGGCGGAAAGTCGGGAATGCGGCCTGACTACCCCACAATAGTCTACACGAAGATACTGCGTGAACTGTACGGCAATGATGTGCCGGTTATAATCGGCGGTATCGAAGCTTCGATGCGGCGCCTGTCGCATTACGACTACTGGGAGGACGATCTGCGTCAGTCCATTTTGGTGGACGCTCCCGCCGACCTATTGATGTATGGCATGGGGGACAAGGGGATAATCGAACTGGCCGACAGCATTGCTGCCGGAGCGGATGTCCGTACACTTGATAACCTGCCGCAGACAGCCATCATTCTTCCCAAAGAAAAGATGCCTCGTCCCGACGAGAACAATATCATACTTCACTCGTGGGATGCAGTGAGAAAGTCAAAGCGGTGCCAGGCCGAGAATTTCAAGCATATCGAGCAGCAGAGCAACCGCCGTCACGGAGCCACGATATGGCAGCAGGTCGACGACAAGCGGGCAGTAAAGGTCAATCCGATGTATCCTCCGATGACTACCGCTGAGATTGATGCATCATTTGACCTGCCGTACACACGCCTCCCCCATCCGCGCTACCGCGGTAAAACCATCCCTGCGTATGAAATGATAAAGCACTCTATCAATATGCATCGCGGATGTTTCGGAGGATGCGCGTTCTGCACTATTTCGGCTCATCAGGGCAAATTCATAGCATCGCGCTCCAAGGAGTCAATCGTAAAAGAGGCCAAAGCTGTTATAAATATGCCTGACTTCAAAGGCTATATAAGCGATTTGGGCGGTCCGTCGGCCAATATGTATGCCATGCGCGGTAAGGATGAACGCATATGCGAGAAATGCCTTCGGCCGTCGTGCCTCCACCCGAAGGTATGCCCCAACCTGAACACCGACCACTCGCAGCTGCTCGACGTATATCATGCGGTCGACGCTCTGCCGGGCGTAAAGAAAAGTTTTATAGGGAGCGGCGTGCGCTATGATCTGTCAATGCACCATACCGGCGACAAGCATGTCGACAGCGTGAACGCCGGCTATAACGAGGAACTTATCGCGAAACATGTGTCAGGCCGACTGAAAGTCGCGCCTGAGCATACTGAACCGCATGTGCTCAACCTGATGCGGAAGCCGGAGTTTGAACAGTTCTACACGTTCCGCGACTTGTTCAACCGGGTCAATACCAAACATGGTCTCAACCAGCAGCTGATACCTTATTTCATATCCTCTCACCCCGGGTGCAAGGAGGTCGACATGGCTGAACTCGCGGTAAAGACACAGCGTATGAACATGCATCTCGAGCAGGTGCAGGACTTCACTCCCACCCCCATGACACTCTCGACCGAGATATATTATACCGGCATACACCCTTACACCGGCGAGAAAGTTTTCACAGCGCATACACCGGAACAGAAGCTGTCGCAACGCAAATATTTTTTCTGGTACGACCGGGAGTACCACCGAGATATTGTAAACTCACTTAAATCCATGCACCGCGACGATCTCCTCGCCATGCTTTATCCCCGCGGCATACCGCAGACGGGCTCAAATGACAGCCGATACCGGACACGCCAGGAGAAGCAACAGCCCCGAGGCACCGGTAGTAGCCGGAATAAAGCGAATAAAGGGAATAACGGTAGCACAGGACACAACGGATACAACGGAAACAAACATAACAAAAGATAATTCAACTAAAAGTTTTATTTATGAACAAAACATTAACAACAATTGCAATGACTGCTATGATAGTGGGCGCTACAGGTTGTAAATCGTCGGATGAGAACATCATCGAACGTCCGGAATTTAAATCGGCCGACGGCATTTTCTCAATCGACGCACTCGAAGCACTCGGACGCGTGACCGACCCGCAGGTGTCGCCAGATGGCAGCAAAGTACTTTTCGGCATCTCATACGAAAGTGTGGAGCAGAACAAAAGTAACAACGAGCTTTATGTAATCGACATCAAGGGAGGCGAGCCGCAGCGACTCACCCGCACGGCAGAATCTGAAAATTCGGCAGTGTGGATTGACAACGGCAACAAGATAGCCTATCTTGCCTCCGACGGAGAGTCGACACAGCTCTATATAATGAGCGCTGACGGAAAAGGCAAGACAAAGGTCAGCAATGTAGAGGGCGGCATCGAAGGCTTCCTGTTCTCAGCCGACGAGAAAAAAGTAGTGATGATAGGCCGTGTAAAATATGACCGTACTCCGGCCGACGTATATCCCGACCTGCCAAAGGCCAACGCCCGCATCATAGACGACCTTATGTACAAGCACTGGGACCAGTGGGTTACCGAAATCCCCCACCCCTTCGTAGGCGATTTCGACGGCAACAAGGTGACGAATGTGACCGACATCATGCAGGATGAGCCTTTCGAGGTGCCGATGCGTCCGTTTGGCGGTGTCGAGTCATTCGCATGGTCGCCCGACTCAAAGCAGCTGATCTATGTAAGCCGCAAGAAGACAGGCATGGACTATGCAGTGTCGACCAACAGCGACCTCTACCGCTATGACCTCGAAAGCGGAAAAACCGAAAACCTTACGGAAGGAATGATGGGCTACGACACAGCTCCTGCATATTCTCCCGACGGCAGATATGTGGCATGGCTCAGCATGGAGCACGACGGCTATGAAAGCGACAAGAACCGTATATTCATCCTCGACACTACAACCGGCGAGAAAACCGACCTGACAACCGAATGGGATTACACCGCCGACCTCATTGCATGGGCAAAAGATGGCAAAAGCATCTACTTCACCGCAGCTTACCTCGGTGAAGAGCCGATATTCAACGTGAACCTCGCCACCAAAGAGGTTAAACCTGTGATGGAGAATGCCGGACTGTTTGATTACGCCGCGCTTTGTCCGGTCAATGAAAATACATTGGTGACTATGCGCCACTCCATGCTGCAGCCCAACGAGCTTTGCGTAGTGGAAAACGGCAAGGTACGCCAGCTTACCGATGTCAACAAGGATATTTTCGGACAGCTCACCATGCCTACCGTAGAGAAAGTGATGGTGCCGACCACCGACGGAAAAGAGATGACCACATGGGTGGTTTATCCGCAGAATTTTGACCCGAACAAAAAATATCCCGCGATATTGTATTGTCAAGGTGGTCCGCAGCAGGCAGTGAGCCAGTTCTGGAGCTATCGCTGGAACCTCGCGCTGATGGCTGCCAACGGGTATATCGTCATCGCCCCCAACCGCCGCGGACTTCCCGGCTTCGGAACCGAGTGGAACGCACAGATTTCCAAGGATTATCCCGGACAGAACATGCAGGATTATCTTTCAGCCGTTGATTTCATGAAGGAAAAACCGTATGTTGACGCCGAGCATATCGGTGCTGTAGGCGCAAGCTACGGCGGTTTCTCCGTATATTGGCTCGCAGGTAACCACGACGGCCGCTTCGCCTGTCTTATCGCACACGCCGGCATATTTAACATGGAGTCGCAGTATCTCGAAACCGAAGAGATGTGGTTTGCCAACTGGGATATGGGCGGCGCATTCTGGGATAAAGACAATGCGGCAGCACAGCGCACATTCGCAGCATCGCCCCATAAATTTGTCGACAAATGGGATACCCCGATACTTGTGACACACGGAGAATATGACTTCCGCATCCTCTCATCACAAGGCGAGATGGCGTTCAACGCAGCCCGCCTGCGCGGCATACCCGCAGAGATGGTGATATTTCCCGATGAAAACCACTGGATACTGAAACCCCAGAATGCAATCCTCTGGCAACGCGTATTCTTCCGCTGGCTCGACAAATGGCTCAAAGGCGCAGACTACACCAATCCCGCCCTCCTCGCCAAACCGGCAACTGAAGACGAAAAAGCACAATAATTAAGCCCCGTCATTCAAATAGAAAAAGTCAACAATTTAGTAATTAAACGGTTGACTTTTTCTATTTGATTTTTTATGTGTTCGACTTTATTTGACTATGTAAGGACTTGGCATTTATTTACATCATAACTTTATTAAGAATAAACTTACGCCTTTATCACCGAAACTACAATGAATTGTAGCGCTCGCTTCACCTGTATATCAGAATAATTAATTAAATTTGCAGATATTAGCGAGATTCACTCGTAAATGGTCTAAAACAACATCAAGGATATACGACGTGAGCCCAACAAATACCTAAGGAACTAACCATCACATGACGTATTCTCTCAGTCCAGCTACAACTGCCTTGTGGAGGATTTAATGGCCTATATGTGGGATAAATGAATATTATTTAAAGAAATAGTTTAGTATGGAAAGTAATAAGACTGAAGATATTGCGTATTTTATCGCGTTTTGCGTTGAGACATATAAAAACGCCCACAATATTTCGGGAGCTGAAGCATCGACAGTCTTTTCCGACCACGGCGTTATGAATTATTTATCTGAGAACTTTGAAGTACTGCATACTCAAAGCCCCGGCTGGATTCTGACTGAAATAGAAGATTTCATTAAAACCGACACCAAATGACAACATTATATCACGGCAGCCTTGAAATAGTGACGACTCCCGAAATACGCAAGCCCAACCGCACACTGGATTATGGCGAAGGCTTTTATCTGACATCGTCTGCCGAGCAGGCAGAGGCATGGGTGCGACGCAAGCTAAAAGGAAACATAACGCTTGGATATGTCAATATATACGAGTACGACGAAAATATGGAAGCTGCATTTGAAACGCTTGCTTTTGAGCGACCGGATGAAGCATGGCTTGATTTTGTTATGGCCAACAGAATGAATCTCAACTACCGGCACAGCTATGACATTGTGAAAGGACCGGTGGCAAATGACCGTGTTTATGCTTCGTTTGCCTTGTATGAGGCAAGATTGATTGACAAACAGGAACTAATCAACGAACTTCGTGCATATAAACTCGTAAACCAAATATTAATACATACCGACAGAGCACTCGCAAGTGTGAAATGGATAGAGGCAAAGGAGGTGAAGATATGAAAAACAGACAGATCACTCAAAAGAATCTATATCTGATACTACCCGGCAAAGTCAGCAGAATGGCTGCTATGTATGCCGCTGACTTTGGCTTGCCTATTATAGAAGCGATACGCCGCATCTATAATTCTGCCACCTACCGCGAGCTTGAGGATGAAAACAGCAAATTGTGGCATTGTGGTCCGGTAGCTCTATATCAGACATTTCTCGAAAATCATTGATAGTCACGGACCCTCAGTCGCCGACTTAGTAAAAGGCAGTAGCTTTTTTGTTTATATGCGTAAGTTTTTGTTATTTTGTAATGTAAATAGGCTTATGGAGCATCAATATGTCGAAAACCTCATTAAAGAAAGAATTGGCCGGATACAGCAAGGAGCAACTTATTGAAGTCGTTCTTGATCTGTATGAGTCGCGGAAGGAGGTGAAAGAGTATTTCAATTTTTTCCTGAATCCTGATTCAAAGAAACTTTTTGAGAAGTATCAGAAAGCTGTCTACAAAGAGTTCGCCCGCTCGAAATGGGGACGGTCAAAAGCCCGTATATCGGTAATAAAGAAACTGACAAAAGAATTTTGCAGTTTCCACCCGGACGCAGAATATAAAGATATGCTCTACCTGACCATCATCAGGATTGCCCTGCAATATGAACAGCACAATAATTTCTCCGATACTTTATATAACGGAATCGATTATATAGTGGGCGAATATCTTGCATTTGCCGACAGAAACGAAGGACTTGACAAGGCATTGGACTGCGTCAACAGCCTGATACAATACGGAATGCCCGGCAGCCGTTATTTCAAAAACAAAATATCGGAGGCTTGCCGGACATACATCGAAAGCAAGAGTATATAAGAGACAGATGAAGACGAAAATGAAACGAATATCAATAATATTCCTCTCCGGCATAATCGGCGCCGCAACAATATCAGCGCAGGATACCGCAAATAAAAAAACACCCGAAATAACCCAGAAATCATCGGCATGGCGTATTGTCTCTCCTCTCGGCGAACGCGAGGCGGCACCCGTCGACACCAATTTTCTGAATTACGCCCAGCGGTCAGTACCCTCGGCACGCAGCATAGCATATGCAACCACCGGTAATCTCGGAAATGAGGGTTACAATCTTATATATTTCGAACGTCCGGCTGCTTCAGATTTCTTTTTCCGGGACGCTTTACGGGCATGGCTTCCATCGTTGGAGACCCAGCGATTCTACAACACCCGCATACCGATGACTTTGGCATCATACAACTTCGGCGGCGGTAAGGAATCGGCACAAGACCGTCTGAAAGCTGATTTCTCCGGCAATATAAACGCCCGCGCGCAAGTTGGCGCAATGGTCGACTATCTGTATTCAAAAGGTTCATTCAACTATCAGGCATCGAAACATCTTTCATGGGGACTGTCCGGATCATATATCGGTGACCGGTTTGAGTTCCAGGGATTCTTGCAGCACTACAATGCAGTGAACAAAGAGAACGGAGGAATTACCGACGACCGTTACATAACCGACCCGGCGGAAATACAGGGCGGCTCGACATCGGTGGATTACAAGACAATCCCTACCCGACTCAGCAATGCCCACAACCGTTTGGTCGGGACCCAGCTCTATCTCAACTCACGCTATAAAGTAGGGTTCTATAAAGATGTGGTCGACGGGGACAGCGTCAAGCAGGAATATGTGCCCGTATCAAGTTTCATCTGGACTCTTGACTATAAAGATACCCGGCACACATTCCGCAACGAAAACGTGAATGAAGCAAGCGAATTTTGGGAAAACACTTATCTTGACCCCCTCGGCACCAATGACAAGACAAAGTACAACAGTATACGTAATACTTTCGGAGTGAGTTTGCTGGAAGGTTTCCATAAATATGCCAAAGCCGGACTGGCCGTGTTCCTCACGCATGAATATCGGCATTTCAAGCAGGCAGAAGATACGGTAGACCGCGAACTGCCACTGCCGGAAACACTGACGCCCCTGCCATTTACGAATGTACCGACCACCAAGGGGGAGAACTTCGTATGGGTAGGAGCCCAATTGACACGCCGTCAGGGGAAAATACTAAACTACGATGCGACAGGACGTATCGGAATACTCGGCGAAGCAGCAGGTGAAGTAGAGGTGAACGGAAACATATACACGCATATACCGCTGTGGGGCGATACGCTCAATGTGAGCGCTTACGGCGACTTTTCGAATACAAATGTCCCCTATCTGCTTCAACACTATATCAGCAACCATTTCGCGTGGGACAACGATTTCGGAATGACACGCAGGTTGCGTTTCGGAGGCCGTATAAATCTGCCGCGCACTTCGACCACGGTCAGTGCCGGCGTGGAAAACGTACAGAATTTAGTATATTTCAACGAACAGGCATTGCCGACACAGTGCGGTTCGAGCGTACAGGTGTTCAGCGCGTCGCTTGAACAGAATCTTGAACTCGGCATATTCAACTGGCAGAACAGGCTCACTTATCAGACTTCGTCGGATGATGCCGTCATACCTATGCCGAAACTGGCCGTATATTCAAATATGTTCATCAAGTTCAAGGTGGCACAGGTGCTTGACGTGCAGTTTGGAGTCGACTGCGACTATTATACCAGATACAAGAGCGTGGCATACCAGCCGGCAACGATGTCATTCTACAACCAGCGCGAGAAAGATTGCGGCAACTATCCGTTTGTCAACGCCTACATAAACTTCAAATTGAGCAAGACGCGCTTTTATGTCATGTTCTCGCACGTGAACCAAGGGCTTTTCGGAGGCGACAACTGGTTCTCGATGCCGGGTTATCCCCTCAATCCGCGACGCTTCCAATTGGGGCTGTCGATTGATTTCGCCAACTAAAGCGGTAACTCAATTGTTATCGATAATATGTCGTGACCGGTCTGCCGCAACCGTAATGCGCCGCCCGGCCATATCTTATAATCTATCTGCGATATGGAACAATTGAAACTGAAAAAAGGGCATATCATATTATATTTAGGATTGCTGGCCGCAGTGTTGCTGATAATGATTTTCACCAGAAATCTTGCAGCGAAAGGCAATTCCGGCAACGAGCCCACCCCGGCTCGCGATTCGTTGAGAGTAGCCATACAGATTTCGCCGATCGGAATATCGACACATGGCGATACCCTTGACGGATTCTACTACGACATGATACGGCAGATGGCTAAAAAGGAGCATCTTGCATTAAAAATAGACGGGTTCACTCAGGTGAAAAATGCACTTGACGACCTTGAAAACGGCAAGTGCGACATTGTAATTTCCGATATCCCGATTACTTCTGAATTGCGCGACAGATTTCTTTTCACCGAGCCTATATACACCGACCGACAGACTCTGGTGCAGCTCACAGACTCTGTCACAGGTCTACCTCCTATCAGAACTCAGGCAGACTTGCGCGGCGACACCGTGTATCTTGCCGCACAGTCACCGTTCATATCGCGGCTCAGGAATCTTTCGCATGAACTTGGCGATACAATTTACATATTTCAGGACCCACATTACGGACCGGAGCAAATGATGTTGCTGACAGCAATCGGCCAGCTTAAAAATGTAGTGGTCAATGAGCAGACCGCCCGCAACATAGCAAAGGATTATCCGCAACTTGACATATCGCTGGCTCTCTCATTCAATCAGTTCCAGTCATGGGCGGTATCCGCCGACAAGCCGCAGCTGCTCGACAGCCTTAATGTATGGATAGCCCGCTTCAAGAATACTCCGCAATATGAGAAATTGGTCGACAAATATTTCAACGAGCACCCGATAAAAATGTAGGAGAGAGAGGATAAAATTATTTAAAACGGGTTATCGCTGTGGGTCGGATTTTTCACTACATCTGACGTAAAATTAAGATTTATAATACTTTGGATAGCATATACATAATCGTCAGCACAGTGCCTGTTCGGGAAATCCATCAGTACAACACCTACAGCTACGGGACGCCGGCGCGTAAAATGTGTCAGTGACCAAAAAAGCTCCTGCATTGCCGATTCACCGTCACCCAATATGTCACGCCCCCAGGCAAACATCCATGGAGTCGTTAACACATTAGTCGCTATACTGTTGAAGGTGATATACATATCCCAGTAATTTGTATTTTGGGAAGCTTCGTCCATATTGTTGTAAACGTAATCTGACTTTTTGTATACGTCAAATTCATTGAAATTGTCCTCGACATGGAAGCATATCTCTTTGTCATCGCCATAGAATGAGCCGGTGGTATTGTCGGGCCAATTGTCATAGCAGTTCCATCCAAATTGTGTGCCCTCGGGAACTTTAAAACGGCGAAGAAGGATAATTTTACCTCGAACCTCACCGATAGTCGGGCATTTTTTGCCTGTATAAATGCGTTTAACGAGATCCTTGTTCGTGTTATAGAAATTCATGAACGGAGTATAAATTTCTCCGGCATCCTCTTTGACTGACATGAATATTACCTCAGACGGGTGCGCATCAAGGAATTTATTAAAGCTGTTGAGCACATCGGTGAAAGTCGTCCCGCATTTAAAAAGATTACTTCCATGGATGACCTCAAGATTCTCATTGAGCCTGATATCGAAGGCGCGCAGGCCTGATGTCAACTGGTGGTCGTAATTATAATTCTGACACTTTGCATCGCCGGCTCCGAGTCCGAATGTACCGGTGTCGTGGGTGCCGGGCACACTGATTTTTGAGACATATGTGTAACTTGGTATATTTTCCATCCAATTCAACGTGCCGGTATAAGGCTTGAAGGTAATCAAAAAAGAGCTTGACGTACCGGAAGGATTAGAGATATAAAGGTCATTACCGAAGTCGGTATGATTACCTATTATATCACCGTCTTTCAGGCTACCAAAGATTACATCATCATTGCCACCCGAGATATCCTTCATTATCTTAAATGAAACTCCTGAAGGGCATGAGACCTTATAGTAGGCATAATAATAGCCGAGACCGAAATTCTGACTTGACCTGTTATTTTGGCCGCTAAGCGGTGAACTTGAACTTGTCACATATACGCAGCCTTCTTCGGGATTGAACGCAGAATAGGTGACTATGAAATTGTCTTCCGCCCCTTGCGGATTGGCTATATATAGCTTGTCGGACTCATAAAATGGCGTTATTGCGCCGTTGTACAGATTGTCGGCCATGACGCCGTCTTTCCCCGTCTTGTCAATCCATACACTGAATTTCACGCCTTCAGGACAATTCCAAAGAATCGAGCCGGTGTTGTTCATCCCTTTTGTAGAAAAATTACCGCTTGACCGATGATCTTGCTTTGGCTGGTGCGTCGGCTCACTCTCGATAGTACGTATAATAGGGTCACTCTGTTCGTTTGCACCAAATTTGTTGTTGACATGATTCCATCCCGGTTCTTCATCATCATCGTCACATGACTGAGTAAACAATGCCCCGGTGATTACCAGTGCCGATATAAAACAGAATTTAATAGATGAATGTGGCTTTAAAGATCTCATTTTGTCGCTGTTAAAAATTTTTGAATTTATATATTACAGAATAATGATATGCGCTTGAATTTCATGGCAGGACAGGCGATGCATACGTATCAGTGCTCACGGCATCGTTTGTCAAAATCCGTGTGCAAAATTAAAATCTTACTGAAAAAATCGCGTGAATCTCACGACGCAGATGTGAATCTGGCGTAAAAAACGGATTTATTTAACACTTTAACAGCATGATCTATGCCCACATGGACATACTCATATTTCAAAATGGAATCCATCGGTCAGTTGACAATCTGTCTCCCGCTCCCTTTTCTTTGCGTTTATCAATGCAAAACGGTCGCGAAATCCGGCGGCTTCGGCCACTTCGTCGAGAGTAGCCTTCGGATTAGCCTCTTTATAGAGACGTGCGTGTTCAAGCCGGAAGGCATTGACAAAATTATAATATCCTACTTTTGTGAGATAAGTCTTTGCCTGTGTCTTTCTTCCATATTCCACCATATCTACGACTTCCTGTTTCTGCAGTCCGGAATTCCTATACATTTTCCCGACTATAGCCACAATTTCTCTGCGTATACACTCCTCTCCTGTATTATCCGTTTCCGAAACCGGAGAAATTTCCGTAATGACTGCAACTTTAAGGTTCCGCCTTACTTCACGGGCACGCTGCGGGTGCAATATAACAGCAAGGAACAGAACCATGCATGCGGCAAAAATAATATCGACAAAAAACATGAACCAATGACTGCCCGATATAAATATTACCCACATGGCAGCAAGCCATATCAGTGGAGTATAAACTACCCTTTTAGCAAAAAGGAACGGGAAATCGCGCTCGCATGAAAAATTATCGTAATGAAACTTGTCAATCTTAAGTTTCAGCCGGTGTGCCACTGATATAAAATACACCATTAGAAGAAATCCGACCACACCGGAGATGATGTAAACCTCGGAAGAATATGCCACAAGCCAGCCGCCGGCCAATTGCGACACGATGCCCAGCACAATTATTGCGGAAAACGGAATGGCGATATATACAAAACCGTTCCAATTGTTATACAGCCGATGGCGATCGAAGTACCTTCGGAACAGCATGGCGAAGCATGCCGGATAGTAAAGCACTCCGAATGCGCGGATATATATCCACGTTGCGGCATCGACAGGCGACAACACATAGGGGAACTGCAAGGCGATGGCTGCAAAAAAGAACGTCGTCTGCCGCCGTGCGGGGTAATAAAAATCAGCATGGCGTCCGTAGGGGTGACACACATGCAGCCACCTTATAACCGCACAGAAAATGCCGGAAAGGATAAACACCAGACATGCGTCAGAGAAGCATATCTCCGATACGGAATTGAATTTCATCATCTAATTTATTCACAATACAAAAGGCCGTGCCAACATATCGCGACACGGCCTATATAATTTTTATGTGTGTACCTCTGTCACGTTTATGACAAGGCGGCTATTGAAGCGCGGATGTTGGCAAGCTTGCTTTCGGCATCGGCCTGCTTTTTCTTTTCACCTTCTACGACTGCCGCAGGGGCGTTATTGACAAAGCGCTCATTGGAAAGTTTTTTCATGACACTTGCCAGGAAGCCTTCAAGATATGCCTCCTCCTTACGCAGACGTTCAAGTTCGGCGGCGGCATCAATCTTACCCGAGAGCGGAATATTGAATTCGACAGTGCCTACCATAAAGCTGACTGCTGAAGCATCCTTATCAGCATTGCAGTTGATTGTCTCGACGTTGGCGAGTTTCTTCACAAGGTCATCGGCCATTTCTGCTTCGCCGGCCACGACATTGAGTGCAAGCATATCCTTGAGCGGAATATTCTTGGAAGCGCGGACACCACGAACACCGGTGATGACTTCTTTAGTAAGCTCCATGCGTGCAAGAATCTTCGCATCATAAGCCTTGGGCTGAGGCATGGCGGCATACATTATTGACTCTCCTTCACGACGCTTTGCAAGATGCTGCCACAGCTCCTCGGTGATAAACGGCATGAATGGATGGAGCAGACGCAGCAACGCATCGAAAAATCCGAGTGTGGTCTGATATGTCGCCTTGTCTATCGGCTGTCCGTAGGCCGGTTTTATCATTTCGAGATACCATGACGAGAATTCGTCCCAGAATAACTTATATACCGCCATCAAGGCCTCCGACAAGCGGAATTTACCAAAGAGGTCGTTGACTTCCTCGATTGTAGCCGACAGTCTGGCTTCAAACCATTCCGCTGCCACGCGCGAACTTTCGGGACAGTCGCAATCAGACACCTCCCACCCTTTTATGAGTCGGAATGCATTCCATATCTTATTACAGAAGTTACGTCCTGTCTCACACAACTTGTCGTCAAACATGATGTCGTTTCCGGCGGGCGCCGACATCATCATGCCCATGCGCACACCGTCGGCGCCGTAAGTGGCAATAAGATCGAGCGGATCGGGTGAATTGCCTAACTGCTTTGACATCTTACGACCAATCTTATCGCGTACGATACCGGTGAAATAGACGTTCTTAAACGGCATGTCGCCTATAAATTCATAGCCTGCGATAATCATGCGTGCCACCCAGAAGAATATAATGTCGGGGCCCGTGACAAGATCGGTCGTGGGATAATAATAACTGATTTCCTCATTGCCGGGATTCAGTATGCCGTTAAAGAGGGTAATCGGCCAAAGCCACGAGCTGAACCATGTGTCGAGGCAATCCTCGTCGCGGCGTAAATCGCTGAGCAGCAAAGAGCTGTTGCCTGTTTTTTCGCGAGCGAGCTTCAATGCGTCCTCTTCGTTTTCCGCAACCACATAGCCTCCTTCGGGGAGATACCATGCAGGGATGTTATGTCCCCACCACAACTGACGGGAAATACACCAGTCTTTGGTATCGGTCATCCAGTGACGGTAGGTGTTTTTGAACTTCGGGGGGAAGAATTTGATATTGTCGTCCATGACGGCATCGAGAGCCGGAACAGTCAGACGGTCCATCTTAAGGAACCACTGCATGGAGAGCTTGGGCTCGATGACAACCTTCGTGCGTTCCGAATAGCCGACTTTATTGTCGTAGTCTTCAATTTTTTCAACGAGGCCGGCTGCCTTGAGGTCATCGATAATCTCTTTACGGACATCAAAACGGTCTTTACCGATATACATGCCGCCGGCTTCGGAGATAGTGCCGTTGTCGTTGAATATGTCGATTGACGGCAAGTTGTATTTTTCACCGAGCATGTAGTCGTTGACATCGTGGGCGGGTGTCACCTTCAGGCAGCCTGTACCGAATTCCATCTCCACATAATCATCCATGATAATAGGAACCTCACGGCCGACAAGAGGAACAATGACACGTTTCCCCTTAAGCCAGGTATAGCGCTCGTCATTCGGATTGACGCATACGGCGGTATCGCCGAGAATTGTTTCGGGACGCGTGGTTGCCACAATAATATATTTATTCTCCTCTCCTACGACTTTATATCGCAGATAGAACAGTTTGGAATGTTCATCCTGATATATCACTTCCTCGTCGGAAAGAGCAGTCTGCGCGGCCGGATCCCAGTTGACCATACGCACTCCACGATATATAAGCCCTTTATTGTAAAGATCCACAAATACTTTGATGACGCTCTTTGAACGGAGCTCATCCATCGTGAACGCCGTACGGCTCCAGTCGCACGATGCGCCGAGTTTACGAAGCTGCTTCAGAATGATGCCTCCATGCTTCTCGGTCCAGGCCCAGGCATGTTTGAGAAATTCCTCGCGTGTAAGATCACTCTTCTTAATACCCTCAGATGCAAGTTTAGCCACCACTTTGGCCTCTGTCGCAATGGAAGCGTGGTCAGTGCCGGGCACCCAAAGCGCATTCTTCCCTTCCATTCTCGCACGGCGGGTAAGAATATCCTGAATAGTGTTGTTGAGCATGTGTCCCATGTGGAGCACACCCGTGACATTTGGCGGGGGAATTACTATTGTATACGGTTCGCGCGCGTCGGGAACTGAACGAAACAACTCATGCTTCATCCAATAGTCGTACAATTTATCCTCCACTTCCGAAGGATTATACTTTGTGGCTAATTCTTCCATTACAATAAAATGATGGTGTATAAACTTAATATTGTTCAATCAAACAAAGGCCGCCGGATGAGAGAAAACGGACAGGACAAACGGCCTCAAATTATCCGACTGCAAATTTACTAAAATATTTGTTATGAATATTGACCTTTTTAACTCAATCTTAGCTGAAAATATGAAAATAAAAATGTAAATTTGCAAAAAAATATCAGTGACCGATGACATCAACCAGCCCGAAGCCCTATCGGATAGGCGTAGCATTAAGCGGAGGCGGCGCAAAAGGTTTTGCCCATGTAGGCGCCCTCAAGGCTTTGGAAGAGAACGGCATCCGGCCGGATGCCATTGCCGGAGTAAGCGCCGGGGCGATAGTGGCGGCTCTATATTCAGCAGGAGTTCCGCTGGATAAGATGATGAAATTGTTCACCGATGCTAAATTTCGCAATTTCTGCGAATTTACAGTCAAAGGCGGAGGCTTTTTTAAAATTGACAAATTTAAAAATTTTTTAAGACAGGCTATAGGAGATTACACCGATGTCAGTGAACTGCCTATTCCGGTCTATATAGGGGTGACCGATTTAGACCACGGCACGGCAGCTGTATTTGACAAAGGTGACATAGTGGAGACTGTAGCGGCATCGTGCAGCATACCCATATTGTTCCGTCCGGTCGAAATAGACGGGGTAAGATATGTGGACGGCGGCGTCCTGCGCAATATGCCTTCCTGGATATTGCGCGACAAATGCGAGTGTCTCATAGGCATCAATTGCAGTCCGCTTCCTGATGACGTTTATAAAAACAGCGTCATGGACATCGCATTGCGCACATACAGGCTGATGCTCAAAGCCAATGTGAAGGAGGACATGATGCTGTGTGATCTTGCGGTGGAAACTCCGGAAATAGCTTCGTACAAAGTGTTCAATCTTAAAGAAATACAGCAGGTTTATATCAGAGGATATGCCGCCACAAAAAGTGCGCTTAAATCATGGCCGTTGCTGGACCGATATAAAACAAATCAGATTATTCAATGAAAACCAAGCCAATCATATATCAGATGCTCCCGCGGTTGTTTGCCAACAACAATGCCGACTGCATACCAAACGGCACAATCGAGCAGAACGGGTCGGGTAAAATGAACGATATCAATGCCACCACACTGAGGGCGATAAAAGACCTCGGGGTGACTCACTTGTGGTATACAGGCGTAATCGAGCATGCTCACGATGTTGACTATACCTCCTATGGCATTCCGCGCCACAACCGCCATGTGATAAAAGGTAAGGCAGGCTCGCCCTATGCGATTACCGACTATTACGACATTGACCCTGACATCGCGACTGATGTGGAGCACCGTCTTGAAGAGTTTGACGCATTGGTAAAGCGGACTCATGACGCAGGGTTGAAAGTGATAATAGATTTTGTTCCAAACCACGTAGGCCGGCAATATCATTCCGATGTCAAGCCTGCAGGGATAAAAGATCTCGGCGCCGATGACAATCAGACGATGTTTTTCTCGCCGACCAATGACTTCTACTATATAACACGCCAGCAGTTCTCCCCTTCAATCGACCTCGGAGAAGGTGCTGACGCTTATATAGAGTTTCCCGCAAAGGCATCGGGTAATGACTGTTTCAATGCTTTCCCCAATCAATATGACTGGTACGAGACAGTCAAGCTAAATTACGGAATAGATTACGGAAACCATACACATCATTTCGAACCTATCCCTCCGGTATGGTTCAAGATGCTGCACATATTAAGATATTGGGCATCGAAAGGTGTCGACGGATTCAGATGCGACATGGCTCACATGGTTCCAATCGAATTCTGGCGGTGGGCTATTGCCAATGTCAAAGAACGCTATCCCGACATCATTTTCATAGCCGAGATATATGATATACATCTCTACCGTGATTTCATCAATATCGGCGGATTCGATTATCTCTACGATAAGGTAAATCTCTACGACACATTGCGCGGCATACAGTGCCACAATGTCTCGACCGCCAATATAACATCATGCTGGCAGACTGTGGAAGGCATCTCCGACAAAATGCTCAATTTTCAGGAAAACCACGACGAACAACGTTTCGCTTCGCCGCAATATGCCAATGACGCACGTGCCATATTCCCCTCGATGATAGTCAGCACCATGCTGTCGACCGGCCCGTACATGATATACATGGGACAGGAACTTGGCGAGAAAGCTCTTGACGCTGAAGGATACAGCGGACAGGACGGGCGCACCACCATATTCGATTTCTGGTCATTGTCGACCATTCGCCGCTGGCGCAACCGCGGCAAGTGCGACGGCCGTATGCTTTCGGACGAAGAGAAACAGTTGCGCGAGGACTACCGCAAGATACTCCGCCTGTGCAACAATGAGAAGGCTATCTCGATGGGGCGGTTCTTCGATGTGACATACGTCAACTATGACAATCCGAAATTCAACCCCCACCGCCACTACGCATTCTTGCGCAGTTATGATGACGTGACTTTGCTCATAGCGGTAAGTTTCGATACAAACCCCTCGGAAATCGAAATCGATATACCGCAACATGCATTCGATTTGCTCAACATACCACAGGGTGTGGCAAAAGCTACGGAACTGCTCTCCGGAATATCGACAGAAAAAGCATTCGCTTCCGACACCACATTCAAGGCTTATCTCGGCGCTCCGTATAATGCCGTAATATGGAAAATAGAGCATAAGGATGTTATATCGAGATTAAAAAAAACGGTGACAAAGCTCAGGTCAAAATAAAACGGAACTTTCTTAGACAACTTATACCAATCATTCTCAATAATAAATCCAATGAGTACAACAACACTTCCCCCGTTCAAGGTTTTTTCGGGAACCAACTCTCGTTACATGGCAGAAGAAATATGCAAGGAACTCGGAGTAGAACCCGGACAAATGAACATTCAGCGCTTTGCTGACGGTGAATTTGAAGTATCGTTTGAAGAGTCAATTCGCGGTCATGAAGTCTATCTTGTGCAATCGACATTCCCCAACAGTGACAACCTGATGGAACTCCTGCTCATGATAGATGCTGCCAAACGTGCCTCTGCCCGCTCGGTGATTGCTGTCATGCCCTATTTCGGATGGGCCCGTCAGGACCGCAAAGACAAGCCCCGTGTATCAATTGCGGCAAAACTTGTGGCCAATCTTCTGACTGCAGCCGGTGTAAACCGCGTAATCACGATGGACCTGCATGCCGACCAGATTCAAGGATTTTTTGACGTGCCTGTCGACCACCTCTATGGCTCGTCGGTGTTTATCCCCTACATCCAGTCGCTCAATCTCGAGGATATGGTAATCGCTACTCCTGATGTCGGCGGTGCAAAACGCGCAAACAACTATGCAAAGTACCTCAATGTGCCCCTCGTGCTTTGCCACAAACAGCGCGCAAAAGCCAACGTCGTGGCTACAATGACCGTAATCGGTGATGTCAAGGATAAAAACGTAATTCTTGTGGATGACATGGTAGATACCGCAGGCACTATCACCAAAGCTGCCGACCTGATGCTTGCCGAAGGTGCTAAATCAGTACGCGCCCTCGCCTCACACGCAATCATGAGCGATCCTGCCACACAGCGCGTCAATGAGAGCGGCCTGACGGAAATGATTTTCACCAACTCGATTCCTTTCAATAAGGATTGCAGCAAGGTGACCGTGCTGTCGATAGCCGGAATGTTTGCCGACACAATCCGTCGTGTACACGAATATCAGTCCATTTCGTCGCAGTACCTTATCAAGTAATAAAACATAAGAGATGACAAACCGGAGGCTGTTTTATATGATAGCCTCCGGTTTTGTTTGTTCGGACAAAAGGATTGGTAAAAAATGCCGTATAATATGCCTCATTCCGAAATTGCATAATATGCCTTCTATGCAGTCCGCGGTTGGAAACCGCGGCTACTACGTGACTGTTTTATAGTGCCTTATAGTATCCGCGGTTTCTAACCGCTGACTGCAATATCAGGTGGGATAACTGTAATATACGCTGTGATTTCGGGCTGTGAGGGTGTTGCAAAACTGCGAAATTTCGGCTAACAATGTAGGGACGCACGGTCTGTGCGTCCGATAATACACTGATAATCAATGCTCGCTTTCCGGGCGCACAGACCGTGCGTCCCTACATCGGAGGTTCTGCAACACCCCCGGATTACCTTAATGCATCGGCGGCTCGTTTAAGATAGTTCTCGGCTGTAGAAGCCGACCGTGAGGCGGCATCTATTTTTGTCTGATACCAGTCCATCGCATTGGCCGCACTTTTATAGCAGTCACGTGCCCTGTCATATTTTTTATTCCGGAGATAGTAAGCGGCATCATTCTCCTTGCGCTTGGCATCGCGGAGATAGCTTTCGGCATCCCGTTGATAACTCTCGGCTTGGCGCTGATAATATTCGGCCTCACGCTGATAGCGTTCCGCCGCAACAGGATCCTGCTGAGCCATCACCACTGTCGGGCCACCCAGACAAAGCATAATTGCAGTACAAATAAATTTCATGGGTAATAAAGTTAGAGATAAGGTTATACAATAGGTTAAAGTAAAAAAAATCAGATTGATATGCTATATATTTTCAGCCGTCACTCAAATTCAGATAGCTCAAGCCATCGGAGCTCCTTCTCGTCGATTATGCTTTTTACCTCTTCATAGCGGCGGGAGGCCTCATTAATATCACCCGGCAACATGCCAGAGAATACTTTTTCAAGCTGCTGCTTTTCCTCCTCGAGCGCGGCAATCTCACCGGTAAGCGATTCAAGTTCGCGGCGCTCTTTAAAAGACAATTTCCGCGGGCGCTCGGCACGCTGTTTCTGTTGCGCACAACCGCTATCAGTCTGTTTCTTTTTCTGTTCTGACAGCGATTGCCGTTGCTGCTCCCTGAGCTGACTGTATTCATTATATGTCCCGGGGAAATCCTTTACCACGCCGTTGCCTTCCATTACAAAAAGATGGTCGACTGTCGAATCAAGGAAAAAGCGGTCGTGTGACACCACTATCAGGCATCCTCCGAACTGTTCAAGATAATTTTCAAGAATACCGAGTGTGACAATATCAAGATCGTTGGTCGGCTCATCAAGAATAAGGAAGTTGGGGGAGCGCATCAGCACTACGGCAAGATGCAGTCGGGCCCTTTCACCGCCTGAAAGTGTATGTATGTATTTCTGTTGGTCGGCTGGCGAGAACAGAAAGTGCTGCAGAAACTGCATCGGAGAAAAATGCAGCTGATTGTTGACTACTACATCTTCCGCAATTTCCGTTACGGCATCTATCACCTTTTTTTCGGGGTTGAAGCTGATGCCATCCTGACTATAATAACCGAAACGCACGGTCTCGCCTACGTCAAAATGTCCGCTGTCGGGAGCGACAAGCCCCTGAAGCAGTTTTATAAATGTGGATTTCCCCACACCGTTCTCCCCTATTATGCCCACTTTTTCGTAGCGGGCAAAGGTGTAATTGAAATTATCAAGTATTACCTTGTCGCCGAAGCGCTTGGACACACCGACGGCATCAAATATCTTCGAACCGATATATGATGAATTGACGTTGAGGTTTACCTGACGTTCCCTCAGGTCAACACGCGAACGTTCCTTAAGGTCGTAGTAAGCATCGATACGGTATTTGGCCTTACCCGCACGAGCCTGCGGCTGACGGCGCATCCATTCAGTCTCCCGGCGCAAGGTGTTCTTTACTTTGGCAAGCTCGGCAGCCATGGCGTCGATACGTTCCTGGCGTCGACGCAGATAGTAGTCGTAGTTGCCTTCATAGGTAAAAATCTGCTGCCGGTCAATCTCAATAATCTTGTCACAGATGCTGTCGAGGAAATATCGGTCGTGAGTGACCATTACAAGCGTGACACGCTGATGCCGCAGATACCCTTCAAGCCATTCGATGGTCGTAATGTCAAGATGGTTGGTCGGTTCGTCGAGAATGATTATATCCGGTTTATCGAGCAACAGACGGCATAGTGCCACGCGTTTGCGCTGTCCGCCCGACATGGTCGATATGCGCTGGCTGAAATCGGTAATCTGCAATTGAGTCAGCATCTGACGCACATTATCCTCCAGATCCCATGCCTGCAACTGGTCAAGCTGAGGTATCAGCTCTTGCATTGCGGCGGTATCATCGGCGGCTAATGCATTCTCGTAGCTCAGAACAAGACGCCCTCTCGCAGTGGAATGGTCAATGCACGCTTCTATTGCCGTAGGGTCACCTTCGAATACGGGTATCTGCTCCAGTATACCGATATTGAGATTTGTACGGGCGACAACATTTCCCGAATCGGCACTCTCTTTTCCTGCGATTATGCGCAGCAGTGTCGATTTACCGGTTCCGTTCTTGGCTATAATACCGATTTTGTCCCCTTCGTTTACTCCGAAAGTTACATCACCGAACAAAAGTCGGTCGCCAACACTCTTTGTAAGACGGTCAATTTGCAGCAGTACGGCCATATTAATCTATAGGTTAAAGTTATCCGGTCGGCGGGCGCCCTTAAATAATTGAATTGGCAAATAAAAAAAGCGGCTGTCAAAATTGACAGCCGCTTGCCGAGTAGCGAATCCGGGAATCGAACCCGGGTCTCCACCGTGAGAGGGTGGCGTGCTAGGCCACTACACTAAATCGCCGTTTAGCTAAGCCTTCGCTTTCGACACCACAAAGGTAAGAACAATTTTTTTAACTGACAAAATATTTCGGATATTTTTTTGCAAAAATGTGCATTTTTGTCAAATTGTAGAGTCCAAGGGCAAGTGCAATATTAGCGAAAATGTTTGAAAAATTCAGCTG
>ERZ780168.201-NODE-201-length-72852-cov-7.036197_pt1 | contig 72852 bp, 85 predicted proteins | sample MGYA00510981_ERZ780168 | MGnify/ENA primary metagenome ERZ780168 (study PRJEB29588, sample SAMEA2158769) | human gut metagenome | biome: human gut; feature: human-associated habitat; material: faeces | place: Denmark | collected 2008/2010 ...
AGATGACTTTTGATAAATTTTCTGATATGATATTTCCTGTGACAAAAAAAGGATCTTTTTTTTGTTGCGCTGACATAACAACGGTGTTCTGTATGACCATGAATTTCCGCCGGCTTACACCGGCGGCATTATTTTAAACGTCCAAAAACCAAAGCATCGCAGGCCTTGCGGCCGGGTCGGCATGTCAATGTCTGCCTGCTTACGCAAGCGTTTGAATCAAAAAAACATCCCGCGTGCATTCACCGGGATGTTTTTTTGACGTTTCGGCTGTCCGTTTTTTACCGGCGCAGAACGCCGTCGGTCTTTTTACCGACTTCCGTAATCACCTTTTTCATCAGGGCGTCGATTTCCTCGTCGGTAAATGTCTTTTCTTTCGGTTGGAAAGTCAGGCCGAGAGCAATCGACTTTTTGCCTTCCGGAAGGTTGGCGCCTTCGTAGACGTCAAAGACGCGGACATCGGTAATATGTTCCTTATCGGCGTTTTTTGCCGCGGCAATCAGGCTTGCCGCCGGTACGTTTTTGCTGACGACAAAGGCCAAATCCTTGTCCACCGACTGGAACGGCGAAAGCTCCAGCTTTTTCTTCGATTTGCCGGCACCGCCGCGGGGCAGCGGAATATTGTCGAGATAAACCTCGAACGCCACTGCCCGGCTCTTGATGTCAAAAGCCTTCAGCACCGAAGGATGCAGCTCGCCGAAATAAGCCAGCACATTCTTGCCCAGACGCAGCGCGCCGCTGCGGCCGGGATGGTAATATGCCGGCGCATCGGTCGTTACCTGCGCATTGTCCCAGGGACCGTTGGCCGCGGCAATGGCCGCCAGCGCATCGGCTTTGGCATCAAACACGTCATAAGCACGTTCGCCGCCCTGCCAGTATTTTTTCGCCGTCATGCCGCAGCGGACGCCGGCCGCCGCCAGCTTTTGTTCGCCGGGTCTGCGACCGAAAAATTCCGGTCCGACCTCAAACAGGCTGACGCTGCCGGCACCGCGGGCAATGTTTTTGCCGGCGCCGAGCAACAGGTTCGGCAGCAGCGACGGACGCATCTCGTCCAGCTCGGCAGCTATCGGGTTGGTCAGTTTTACCGCTTCGCCGGACTTGCGGAAGAAGCCCGCCAGTTTGGAATCGGTAAAGCTCCAGGTTACGGTTTCAAACATTCCGCGCGCAGCCAGTTCGTGTTTAACCGTTACCGCACGGCGCTGAGCCGGGTTCAGGGTCTGCTTCGGAAATTCGTCGGCCGGCATCGACAGCGCCGGAATATTGTCCAGCCCGGCCATGCGAACCACTTCTTCAACCAGATCGGCCTCGCATTCGATATCGCCGCGCCAGGTCGGGGAAACGGTTTTCAGACAACCGTTTTCCCTGCTGACTTCAAAGCCGAGCGCGGTCAGAATTCTGACAATTTCGTCTTCCGAGACATCCAGTCCGGCCAAGGTTTTCACCCTCTCCGGCCGCAGGCATACCGGCGCCGGTTTATAGTTTTCCTCACCGCAGACCGTAATTTCCGAAGCCTCGCCGCCGCAGATGTCCAAAATCAGCGCCGTGGCATAATCCGACCCCATAACGTTGGAATTGGGATCGACCCAGCGCTCGTAGCGATAACGGGAATCGGACTCAATCTGAAAATGACGGCCGGTGCGGGCAATGCAGCCGGGTTTGAAATAGGCGCTTTCCAGCAGCACGTTGACGGTATCTTCGCCGCAGCCTTTGGCCGCGCCGCCCATCACGCCGCCCAGACACTGCACGCCTTCATCGTCGCAGATGCCGAGGCTTCTGTTGTCCAGCGTATATTCTTTTCCCTCAAGCGAAACGAATTTTTCTCCTTCTTCGGCCATTCTGATGGTCAGGGAACCTTTTAATTTGTCGGCGTCAAAAACATGCAGCGGGCGTGCCAGATCGAAGTTGACATAGTTGGTAACGTCCACCAGCGGGGAAATGGAATGCAGCCCGATCGCCGCCAGCCGGTCTTTCATCCATTTCGGGGTTTCCGCCCGGTTGTTCACGCCCCTGATATAGCGGCCGGTATAAACCGGACAGGCGTCTTTGTCTTCAACCCTGATTTCGACCGGGTTGGCAAAAAGCCCCGGAACTTTCTTTACCTCAAGCGGTTTCAGGCGTCCCAGACCGGCCGCCGCCAGGTCGCGGGCAACGCCGCGCACGCCCAGGCATTCCGCCCGGTTGGGCGTAATCGAAATTTCGAATACCGGATCAATGTTCATCACATCCGCCGCCTTCCTGCCGACCGGGGTATCGGCCGGCAGCGAAATAATGCCGTCGTGATCTTCGCCGATGCACAGTTCCTTTTCCGAGCACAACATGCCGAAGCTCTCAACACCGCGGATTTTGCCGACCGTCAGTTTTTCGTTATAGCAGGGAATAACGACGCCGACCGGAGCAAAAATGCCGACGGTGCCCTTTTTGACATTCGGCGCACCGCAGACAACCTGCAGCGTTTCGCTGCCGGTATTGACCTTCAGCAGGTGCAGGTGGTCGGAATCCGGATGCATTTCGCATTCTTCCACTTTGGCGGTGACAAAACCCGCAAGCTTTGCCGCCGGGTTAATCACTTCTTCCACTTCCAGCCCGATGCGGGTCAGGGTTTCGGCAATTTCATCCACGGACGCCGTCGTGTCCAGATGTTCTTTCAGCCAGGATAACGTAAATTTCATCGTGCCAATCCTCCGTTGTTGCTCAGTCCGCCAGTCATGGAAGACTCGTCCAAAGGTACGAAGCCGTAGTGCTTCAGCCAGCGTAAATCAGATTCAAAGAAAGTGCGCAGGTCGGGAATGCCGTATTTCAGCATGGCCAGACGGTCGATGCCGACGCCGAAGGCAAACCCCTGATACTCGTCGGGATCAATGCCGCCGGCAGCCAGCACTTTCGGATGCACCATGCCGCAGCCGAGAATTTCCAGCCAGTCGTCACCCTCGCCGATTTTCAGCTCGTCTTTGCTCTTTTTGCAGCCGATGTCCATTTCCGCCGAAGGTTCGGTAAAGGGGAAATAGGACGGACGGTAGCGCACCTTGATGTCGTCAATTTCAAAAAACGCGCGCACAAAGTCATAGAGGCAGCCTTTCAAATGCGCCATGGTCGTGGTCTTGTCAATGACCAGCCCCTCCACCTGATGAAACATCGGCGTATGGGTGGCGTCGTAATCGCTGCGGTAAGTGCGGCCGGGGGCAATAATGCGAATCGGCGGCTTTTTGTTTTCCATGGTGCGGATCTGTACCGGCGAAGTATGGGTGCGCACGACATAGCTGTCGTCAAAATCCGCGCTGTCGGGGTTGGGAATGTAGAAGGTGTCCTGCATCTGGCGCGCCGGGTGGTCGGCCGGCATGTTAAGCGCGTTGAAGTTGTGGAACTGGTCTTCAATGTCCGGCCCTTCGGCAACTTCAAAGCCCATCTCGCCGAAGATGGCAACCACTTCCTCGTAAATTTTCGACACCGGATGAATCCGTCCCTGGGTTTCCGGCCGCACCGGCAGAGTAACGTCGATGCTCTCACCGGCCAGACGGCGGTTCAGTTCAATCGTTTCCAGTTCGCTTTTGCGGCTTTCGACGGCGTTTTCCACTGCCGATTTCAGCAGGTTCAGCGCCTTGCCGGCGGCGATTTTCTCTTCCGGCGGCAGGGTGCCCAGCGTTTTCATCTTTTCGGTAATGCTGCCTTTTTTGCCGAGAGCGGCCACCCGGAGTTCGTCCAGTTCCTTCAGCCCGGCGGCCGAACGGATGCCGGCCAGCAGTTTTTCCTGTAAATCTTGCAAATTTTCCATTGTTTTCCCCGTATACAAATAAAAAGAGTCTGCCCGTTTGCGCGAGACAGACTCTTCTTTATTTTTTTCGCATTATAAAAATTACTTCAAAGCGTCCTTAGCCTCAGCGACTAACTTGGCAAATGCCTCGGGCTCTTTTAATGCGATATCAGCCAGTACTTTACGATCAAGCTCAATACCTGCTTTGTTGAGCCCGTTCATAAATCGGGAGTATGTCATTTCATTGAGTCTGGCGGCAGCGCCGATTCTTTGAATCCACAGCGAGCGGAAGCTTCTCTTCTTCGCTCTTCTGTCGCGGTAGGCATATTGCAAAGCCTTTTCGACCTTTTCAACTGCTACTCTGAATACGTTCTTGGAACGACCGCGGTAGCCTTTCGCCATGGCGAAAATCTTTTTGTGGCGGGCGCGGGCCGTTACACCTCTTTTAACACGAGACATCTATACATCCTCCTACAAATACGGTAAAAACTGTTTGACGATCTGAACGTCGCACTCGGCAACCAAAGTGGTTCCTCTGGCTTGTCTTTTCATCTTCTGGGTTTTGCAGAAGAGACAGTGTCTCTTTTTGGCGAAGTTTCTCTTCAACTTGCCGGTGCCGGTTACGCCGAAGCGTTTTTTAACCGAGCTCTTGGTTTTTAATTTGGGCATTTTATTTCCTTTCTAACGACTTAGATGGTTTTGACAAACGATACATAAGGCATGCCTTTAGCCCGTGCATCTCAAAAATCGTTTTGGTTTATATATCATAAATCTTCTCTTGGCAAGCGTTTTTTCCGGCAAACTTCGGAAAAATCCGCAATTTGTATTGCAATTTAGCGCTTCCGACGATATAACCTTGTTTAAGAAAAGAGGAGTTTTTTATGATTTTTAACCAGTTTGAAAGGCTTCTGGCCCGCCGCTATCTCCGGGCCAAACGCAAAGAGGGCTTCATCTCGGTCATTACCGGCTTTGCCTTCACCGGCATTGCCTTAGGGGTGGCCACCCTGATCATCGTGATGTCGGTAATGAACGGTTTCCGCGCCGAGCTTCTGTCACGGATTTTGGGCATCAGCGGACACATCGGCATCGTTTCCGCCGGCGGACAGCCGTTTAACAACTACAGACAGGCCGTCGGCGAAATCGAAAAGTTCGACAACGTCGAAAGCGTTTTCCCGATGATCGAAAAACAGCTGCTGGCCTCTTCCGGCCGGGCGGCGGAAGGCGCCATGGTCCGCGGCATGCGCAAAGAAGACATATTAAATAAGGAAACGCTCAAAAACGGCATGCTCAACGTCAACATGGAAGAATTTACCGGCAACAACGTTATCATCGGCTACCGGCTGGCGTTGAAAATGGGACTGATCCCGGGCGACGAAATCACCCTTATTTCTCCCAACGGCAAAATCACCGCGTTCGGCACCGTGCCGCGGATGAAATCCTACCGCATTGCCGGAACTTTCGAACTCGGCATGTTCGAATACGACTCCAACTTCATTTTCATGCCGCTTGACACCGCGCAGACATTTTTCGGAACCGGCGACGCCGTAACCAACATCGACGTAACCTTAAAAGACGAAAGCAAACTGAAAGAAACCCGCGCCGCGATCGAAAAAAGCGTTGAACCGGGCGCCTACATTTTCGACTGGCGGCAGTCCAACTCGGCCTTTTTCAACGCCATTGACGTCGAGCGCAACGTGATGTTCCTGATTTTGACGCTGATCATTCTGGTGGCGGCATTTAACATCATTACCGGGCTGATCATGCTGGTCAAAGACAAAGGCCGCGACGTGGCGGTGCTGCGTACGATGGGCGCCACCAAGGGCATGATCATGCGCATATTCTTTATGGACGGAGCCTTTATCGGCGCCGTCGGCACCGCGCTCGGACTGGTGCTCGGCATTTTGTTCTGCGACAACATCGAAGCCATCCGCCAGTTTTTGCAGGATTTGTCGGGACGGGAACTGTTTTCGGCGGAAATTTACTTTTTGTCCCAGCTGCCGGCCAAAATAGACTATGCGGAAGTGGCGGCAATCGCGCTGATTGCCCTGCTGCTTTCGTTCCTGGCAACGATTTACCCGGCTTACCGGGCGGCAAAAATGGATCCCGTGGAGGCGCTGCGCTATGAATAATGAAAAAGAAACCGTGTTGGAATTAAAACAGATTTGCAAAAGCTTTCGGCAGGGCTCGCAGAAGCTTGACGTTTTAACCGGCGTCGATCTGGAAATCAAAAGCGGCGAAATCGTCGCGCTGATCGGACCTTCCGGCTCGGGAAAATCAACCCTGCTGCAAATTGCCGGACTGCTCGAAACGCCCAGCAGCGGCGAAATTTATCTCAACCGGCAGAACTGTTCCAAGCTCGGCGACGGACTGCGCACCCTGCTCCGCCGCGATTTTCTCGGTTTTGTTTACCAGTATCACAACCTGCTGCCGGACTTCAGCGCCGAAGAAAACGTGATGCTGCCGCAGCTGATTGCCGGCCGCAAGGCAAAAGCCGCCAGAGAAAGAGCGGCATGGCTGCTGGAACGGCTGAACCTCGGCAGCCGTCTGAAACACCGGCCGGCGGAAATGTCCGGCGGCGAACAGCAGCGGGTGGCCATTGCCCGGGCGCTGGCCAACGCCCCGAAGCTGCTGCTGGCCGACGAGCCGACCGGCAACCTCGACCCCAAAACTTCCGACGTCGTATTCGCCGAACTGCTGAACATCGTCAAAGAAACCGGCCTTTCCGCGCTGATCGCCACCCATAACATGGAACTGGCCTCGGCCATGGACCGCAAAGTCCGGCTGGAAGACGGCCGGCTGGTCAACACCGGCATTTCGGGGCTGATTTCCGGCGAAAACTTTTATTGACAAAAGCGCGGCGGACAGGTTTGCAGACTGCGGATTTGTCCGCCGGAGAGCGCTTCCCCGCAAAAACAGCTCTTGCATAAAAATTTTTATTTGCTAATGTAAATAAAAAATTAACTATCAGGATACTGTTTATTATGCGGATAACTTTCTCCAAGACTTTACTGCTGGCGACCACCGCCTTTTCCATGATTTCCGTTCCCGCGGCCAACGCCTATCTCTCGCCGCTCAGCTTTAACGAAATGTACGCCCACGCCTCCCGGGGAAACCTGACGGTCTTAAACAACGCCATTCTGCGCGGCATGAACATCAATGCCGTCAACGGCGACGGCGACACCGGCATCTGCGTTGCCATCCGCCGCGGCGACCATATCGCTTACGAGAGTTTCCGCAACACCGGCGCGCATACCCGCCCGCGCTGCCTGAACAACATCAACGCCAAACAATATAAAAAATTCATGGCCGACCACCGGCCTTATGAACTGGCTTACAGAAAAGAAGGCAGTTCAATCTGGTGGTGGATCGGCGGCGCGGCGGCCGTGGGCGGAATTGCCCTGGCCGCGGGCGGCGGCGGTGGCGGCAGCGGTTCCGATCCGCTGTCGGTTCCCGCTCCCGAAGACCCGACGTTTCACAGCAACAAGGGGCTGGGGTACGTCGTTGCCACCAGCGACCCTTCCGAACCGGAAACCACGCCCTATGAGCCGGTGATGATTTCGGCGGAAGACAAAACCACCGAAGTCAACCGCGAAAGCATGCAGCTCTCCAACAACGCCAAGATGTGGGTTTACAACCCGGACACTTTCGGTTACGACACCATTTTACTGTCCGATCTGATCGATTTTGACAAAGACATAAACTCCTATACCAAATACATCCGCGTCGGCATGCGCGCATATAACGACTCGGTCGTCATCAATGATACGGAACAAACCATCAGCGCGGGCAGCGGCACCGTCGGTCTTGACGCCCTGCTGAACAGTTCGGCCTCCAACCTCGGCACCATTGAGATTTCCGCGCCGAACGGCAGCATCGGCATGGTGGCCAGCGACTATTCCGAAGCCGGCAACACCGGCACCATCTCAATGGAATTTACCGGCAAAGACACCGCCGACAGTTTGATCGGCATGTATGCCGACACCAATTCTTCGCTGACCAACGCCGGTACCATCTCCGGCAAGGCAGACACCGCACGCGGCAGGGTTACCGGCATGCAGACGCGGCTGACCAGCTATTATGCCGACTTTGTCAACAAAGCCGTCAACAGCGGCAAAATAGAACTGAGCGGTTCTTCCGACAACGCCGGCGGCATGAGCCTGTGGGGGATGAGCAGCTGGCTGGACCGGGCCTTTATCGACGGCGACAAGTCCGCCGCAAAACTGGACAAGGCCACGCTCACCAACAAAGGTGACATTTCGCTCACCTTTTCCTTGCAGCCGAGCGACGAAGAAGGCGCCGTCGATCCGGAAGCCCCGCTGACGCTTGCCGCCGGCAACGGAGGCATCGTCGGCATGCACGCCGACGCCAACACCACCGCCACCAATAACGGAAACATCACGATTGCGGTTACCGGCGATGCCGGCGAAACGCTTTCCGCCGGCATGCAGGCGGTCCGCGGCGGCAGCATTGTCAACGGCAGCGGCAAAAACATCACCGTTTCCGCCGAAGGGTCGGCTTACGGCATGATGGCCATAAGCGGCAGCAACGGAGGCAAGAACTTTACCGACGTCGAAAGTGCCGTCGACAACCGCGGCAGCATTACGGTAACCGCCGGCGACACCGCCTACGGCATTTATTCCACGGTTAAGGGTGACGTCAAAAACAGCGGAAAGATCACGATCAACGGCGCCGGATACGGCATTTTCAACCAAAACGGCAGCGTTAACAGCAGCGGCAGCATCATCGTTGCCGGCACCGGCGAAAAAGGCAGTTACGGCATCTATGCCGAAGCGGAAGCCGGCAGCGGCAACAAGATTACCAACGCGGCGGACATTACCATGACCTTTGCGCCGGAGGAAGAAGGCGGCGACGACGAGGAAGAACAGCCGACGCTGCCCGCCAACTACGGCATCTACGGCTGGAACGTCGACATCGAAAATTCCGGCAGCGTTTCCATTACCCAGCAAAACGAAAAGAGCGAAGACGTTTTCGGCATCGTTTCTGAAGAAAGCAGCATCAACAACAGCGGCACCGTGGTCATTAACGGCAACGGCAGCGCGGTCTATGCCGGCGGCGGCAGCCTTACCAACGGCGGCGAAATTTATCTTAACGGCAGCGGCTGGGGCGTATACGCAAAAAACGGCAACCTGATCAACAATGCCGGCGGCAACGTTACCGTCAACGCCGACGATCTGGCGGCAATTTCGGGCCTGACGCTTGAAGGCAGCGGCTATCAGCTGCAAAACAATGCCCGGATTGTTCTGACCTCAACGGGCGCCAAGGTAACCAAAACCGCCAAAGCGATCGACGGCGGCGACAGCAGCGTGGTCAACTCCGGCAACATTACCATCGGCAGCAGCGACGTTTTGTTTACCGACTCTTACGGTATTTATAACCGCGGCAGCAGCCTGACCAACTCCGGCAGCATTACCGTTTTCGGCTCCGGGTACGGTATTTACGGCAAGGGCAGCATCGATAACAGCGGCAACATTGCCATTCATGCCGAAAACGACGTCGCGCCGGTTTACGGCATTTACGGCCAAAACGGTTCCGTCATCGACAACGAGGGGCAGATTAACATCGCGTCGTCCAAAGCCGTCAATACGTCGGCTGTCTTCGGCATTTACGGCAACAGCGCCGAAATCAACAACAACGGCAGCATTAAAATCGGCGACGGCGGCAACCTGTTTAACGCCGCGACCGGCATCCGGGCCGACAACAAGAACGTCAACAATTCCGGCACCGTCCGCATTTACGGCGCGGGCACCGCGATCAGCGCCGAAAACGGCAACATCGTCAACAACTCCGGCGGCGGCATCACCATGGTCATCAGCGGCGCCGCCGACAGTTACGGCATTTATCTTGCCGGCCGGGGAAGCAACACGCTGACCAACAACGCCACGGTAAAAGTCAACCGTTCTTCCGCCTATGCCGAAGGCAAAAAAGCGGTCGCCCTGTATGCGGAAAACGGCAGCATTAACAATTCCGGCGCTTTGGAAGTAGGCGCCAAGGACGCCGTCATCAACGGCGGCACCGGCATCGAAACCGACGGCGGCAACGTTACCAACGGCGGCACTATTACCGTTTACGGCAACGGCAGCGCGATCAAAGCGGCCGACGGCAGCATCACCAACAACGCCTCCGCCACCGTTTACGGCAACGGCAGCGTTCTGAACGGACAAAACGGCAACGTCACCAACAACGAAAAAGGCCAGTTGAACATTTACACCGACGGTAAGGCCTCGGCTTACGGCATTTATCTGGCGGGCAGCACCGGCAACACGATCACCAACAAGGCCTCGATCTTCATCAACCGCTACGGCGCATATGCTCAGGCGGCCTCGACCGGCAATTACGGCATCTGGACCGACAATGCGAAAATCGTCAATCCCGGCGCCATTTCCCTCGGCAGCAGCCCCGCCGGTCTGAGCGGCATCTACGGTCTGTATGCCGCCGGCAGCGGCAGCATCGAAAACAGCGGCGTCATCAATCTCTACGGCGCCGGCACCGCGATCTACACCGCTTCCGGAACGGTTAACAACACGGCCACCAGCGGCATCATTAACATCTATACCGACGGCAGCGCCGACAGCTTCGGCATTGCTGCCGGCAGCAGCAACAACGGCCTGATCAGCAACAGCAACAAAATCTCAATTACGGCACAAAACGGCAACGCTTCAGCCAAAAAGAACACCGGCATTGCGGCAAACAACATAAAAAATTCCGGCACCGTTCAAATCGGCTCGTCCATACAGGCGATCGACAAAGCGATCGGCCTTGACGGCAAAAGCATTGACAACGACGGTGAAATATTGCTTTACGGCAACAATGCCGCGGGTATTTTCTCCGACGACGAAAATGCCGACGTCACCAACAACGGACGGATTGAGTTAAACGGCAACGGCGGCATCGGCATTTCCGTTACCGGCGGCAACGGCACGGTTACCAACACCGGCGCCATTACCGTCACTTCTTCCGGCAGGGCCTACGGCATCAAAAACGAGGCCGGCAGCGTTGAAAACAACGCCGTTATCACCCTGAATGCTTCAAGCAGTTACGGCATTTTGGCCAAGAACATCGAAAACAGCGGCGAAATTTACATCAACAAGTCCAGCGGCTACGGACTGACGGCAACCGACGGCGGCAGCATTACCAACTATGGCAGCATCACCGCTTCGGGCAGCGCCAACGACGGACTTTACGGCCAAGGTTCGTCCAGTTTCCACAACGAAGGCAACATTACGATCGACGGCCAGGGCAGCTGGGGACTGCGATCTTCAAACAACGTCGAAACTTACAACAGCGGCCGCATCAATATGAGCGGAAACAAAAGCTACGGCATGAAAATCGAAAAGGGAACGGTTGAAAACCATGGTGACATTACCACTGCCGACGCCGAAAGCTTCGGTATCTGGGTCAACAACGTCGACAACCTGACCAACAGCGGAACCGTCACGGTCAACGGCGCCGACAGCGTGGGCATTTATACGGGCGGGAGCTCCGAGGCCACCAACAGCGGAACCATTAACGTCAACGGTGACGGCGGCAAAGGCATCAATACGGCCGGAAGTTCCTCGTTTGTAAACAACGGAACAATCAACATCAACGGAAAAAACGGCTACGGAATTTATGCTGAAGGCACGTCAAAAGTTACCAACAGCGGCGACATCTATCTTAACGCGACAACCGCAACCAAGACTTCTTCCGCACTTTATGCCGGCGGCAGCGCCGTTATCGAAAACAGCGGCAACCTGCACATTACGGCCAGCGGCAACGGTTATATCTGGGCCGCCTATGCGGAGGGCAGCGGTTCGATCAAGAACAGCGGAACCATTTATGTGGACAAGGCGACGGACCTCATTTTTTCCGGCAACGTAACCAACAACGGCACCATTGAAGCCGCCGCCGGACGGATGCTGTTGAATGAACAGGTAAAATTCGGCAGCAACGCACGTTTTGTCGCCGACGAAATTGCCGGCACGGCAAGCGTTTCCGCCGATACGGTCAAACAAAGCAACCGGACGCAGTTCGTTTTAAGCGGCAACTTTGAAGGCAACACCGACCGGTTAAACGTTCGTTCGGAATCTTATTTGTTTGATGCCGATTTTGACGGAGAAAAAACCACCCTCAGCATGAAAAAATTTGCCGAAGTGGAAAACAACGCCTCAATCGCCGGCTTTTTACAGAACAACTACGGCCGAAACAACAACAGCGATCTGTTTGACGAACTGAAGTCCGCGTCTTCGCAGAAAGAACTGACCAAAAGGATCAGCCAAATCAGCGGCCGCGATGTTATCCCGACCATGGCGGAACAGAATCTTGCCCTGATGAAAGACCTGCACCGGCAGTTTGACAACGCCTGGTTCAACGCGGCACCGGACGACAAACTGATCGCCGGCTTCAACTATTATGACCGTGAACGCGGCGGATACGGCAATTTTGCCGGCAGCGACGACAATGCGGTTTCCCTGTTCGGCATTTTCAGGAACAACGAAGGCAAGAACGTCAGCTACGGACTGGGCTGGAGCATCAGCAAGTTTGACAGCAAATACGACAACGGCGGCAAAAAAGACGAAGTGATCGCCGAAATTCTGCTGCCGTTCGGCTTCGGCAACGAAAACTTCCGCTTCCTCGGCAACATGTACGGCGGCTACGGCAACGGCGAATACAAACGTTATGCCGAAGGCGGACGCTTCACCGGCGACGTCGAAAACTATTACTACGGCGTCAACAACGAACTGCGCGGCAGTTTTGATGCCGGGTTCGGCATCTCCCTGCAGCCGACGGCCGAATTTAACGTCGCCGGCCTTTACCAGAGCGGCATTGACGACGGCGGCCTGAAAACCGGCCATAACAACAACCTTTCGGTTGAAAGCGGGTTCGGCCTTTATGCCGAAAAAGAATTCCTCTTCAATGACGAAAACAGCCTGCGGCTGCGTTTCGGCGGCACCTGGTATCACGAATTCAACGACAAATACCAGACGGTAAAGGCCCGTCTTGACGGAATGGAGGGGCGTTTTGCCATGAACCGTGCGGAGTATGAAAAAGACCGCGGTTTATTCAGCCTAAACGGCGAATACAGAAACGGCGGCTTCAGTTTTTATGGAGAAACAGCCTTTGAAGCCGGACGCAGCGACAACTGGATCTTCAACACCGGCTTTAAATACGCTTTTTAAGTTTTAACTAAACGGTTAAAGGAAACAAAAAAGGAGAAGAAAATGCGAAAAACAGCTTACGCGCTTTTGCTTGCGGCACTGACCGCCCCGTTCGGCGTTCATGCCAAATACAACCCGCCCAAAGACGTGCCGCAGGTTTCCTACGCGCAAAAAATAGCCATCGGCGAAATCAACAGACTGGACAAAGACCGCGACGGGCGTCTAAGTCCGGAAGAGTTCGGCGCCAAAGTCGGCACCTATACCCGCACCGAAGAGAAAAACGTGCGCCGGGCCAGAAAAAAAGGCATTTACCAGACGCCCGACCAGCAGTTTGAGGCGGCGGACAAGGACGGCGACGGTTTTCTGACCTTTCAGGAACTTTCCGACTATATTGAAGAGTATCAGAAACTGGACAAGGGACGCGCACGCTATTATTAACCTTTCGTCCAGCTTATAAACAACGGAATGTTGATTATCTTGTTGTCTGTAAAAAAACAAACATACGGAGAACAGACAATGAGAAACGCAATCACTAACCGCAGCAAAGACTATGAAATGCCGGCACATTCGGGAAACGAGTTCCGGCATTTTTTATCCCATCTGCGCAGCATTTTCGACATGCCGGAAGAATTTGAAATGCACGGAAACGAACCGAAAATCGAATTTTCGGAAAGTAAGGACGCCGTCAACGTACTGGCGGAAGTGCCCGGAATGAACGAGGAAGACCTTGACGTGGAAATCTCTTCCGACGGGTACCTTTCCATCAGCGGCGAAAAGAAAAGCCGGGTTGAACACGGCAAAGGCGACAACTATTTTTCCGAAGTTTCCTACGGCATGTTCCAACGGACGGTCCCTTTGCCGTGGGATTTGGATTACGCCAAGGCGGAAGGCGACTATGAAGACGGGGTTTTAAAAATCCGCATTCCCAAAACTGCCGTTGAACAGTCGAAAAAGAAAAAGCTGCCGATCAAAAACAAGAAAAAACAATAACCGAAACGGATAAAACGCAGAGCACCGTTCGTTCTGCCCGACGACTTGAACACGGCAGTCAATGCGGCAGCGGCATTGTTCCGACCGCCCGCTAAAGCGGCGTTTTTTCACGAAGGTTTTTATGATGAAAAACGCCCTCTCCGCTTTTGAACATACACCCGCTAAACAGCGCCGCCGATAAACAATAACAAAAAGCGGCTCTTTTCACCCCCGGACATTCGGGGGTTTTCCGTTGTTTCCCGTTACCGGCCCGAACACCGGCTTTTCTCCGAATGCCACTGATTTTTTTCGGCTACCGATCTGGACCGGAAACATTATCTGTTTTTTCATTTCGGAAGTTTTACGGCTACCTCTCCGACAGAGCCTGCCACGGATTTTACTCCGAATACCCCGGGAATTCTCCGGCTACCGGCATAGAAATGTTTCAGGACTTCACACTTGGATATTCTGTTGTTCACCGCCGGTCTTGAAACACTGACCTTTTCCAAAAACACTCCAAAGCTGCCTCACGGCCTTTCATTTTGGTCGGTTCAGAGATGTTTGCCGGTTCAAGCTAAAAACGCTGCTACGGATTTTTCCCCGAAGTCGGCATGATGCCGTCACGAATTTTACCCTTGAACAACCTTTCTCCGACATGCCCCGCCTAATTTTCTACACCCGGGCACTTTTTCCCGGCCGCTTCTTTTTCCTGTCCGCCCAAAGCCGCCGATATGAGTTACATTTTTTGTACACAATTTCGTTTCCGCTTCCCTCCGGCAAGCATATTGCAATAACTTTTTGTATTTCATTTCCGTCAACACCGACTATTTTTCAAAAAAATACACAAGTTGTATTTTTTAGGTTGACATTTTAATAAAAACGTGATATTAAAAGCTTTCATTGCGTCAACAAATGAAAGGAACACTATGTCAGGAAGCTTTGCCGATATCGGCCGAACCGCTCTCAAGCTCAGCACCAAAAATGCCGTTAACGAAGCGGCAAAAAAACTGTTTCCCCTTTACGGACAACTGTCAGACGCCGCTTTTGAAATACGCGAGGCCAATTCCGGAGAGGACGAATTCATCAGGCATATGATTTATATGAGAAACCTGGGATATAACAATTATATTCCTCAACGTGTTAATTTTCCCAAACTGAATTCTCAAATCATTAAACAGATGGTAACATCTGAAGGATTTCAAGACGACCTTTATGCACAACAACAATTGCAAAACGCAATCAGAGAACAGCAAATTTACCCTGTAAACCGGAAATAACCATGAATAAACTCAAAAACATCCTGTCTTTTTTCCTGCAATTGCTCGTTTTGCCGATTGCCGCCTATTTGCTGTTTTCGCTGTGGATGGAACAGGAACTGGGAAAAATTTTCTATCAGAACGCCTGCTTTCTGTTCATGCTCTGCTACGCGATCAGAAAACCGGTTTTGAGCCGCACCTTCAAACCGGAAGGAAGGTTTGAGTATTGGGCGGCCTTCATCACCTTTTATTGCGTTTCGTTTTACATTCTCGGACTGACGCTGAAGTTTTTCTGAAGTTGCAGGAAAATCGTCCGCCGGCGGCTGCCGGAAGAGCGGGACAGAAGCGCCGTTTTCCCCCCTGCCGGCAAAAATTACAGTTCAAGCTCGAAAAATTCGCAGTTGTCAAAACGCCGCGCCTGCTTAAAAGCGTGGTAATAAAGATTAAACATCAGGGCGCCGTGGGTAACCACGCCGACAACCGGAACATCTGCCCGGGCGGCAATTTCGCGCAATGCCTTCATCCCCCGTTCGGTGCTCTGTCTGATGCTTTCCCCGCCCGGCAGGCAAACGTCGAAACGCCGGGGATGTCCTTCATTGTTGATCACCTCGAACACGTCGCCGTAAATCCGGTGAGCGTCTTCCGAAAGCATGCCTTCCGCTTCGCCGAAATGCACTTCTTCCAGCCCTTCGACGGCAACCGTCGGGCAACCGACGCCGGCGGCGATAATTTCTGCCGTCTGCCGGGCACGAAGCATGGTCGAACTGTAGATGACGGGCAAATGCAGGGAAAGCAGTTTCTCCGCGGCGGCAGCGGCCTGGGCACGTCCGGTTTCGTTCAGCGGCAGATCCAATCCCGCGCCCTGCACCAGCCCTTTGACGTTGCCGTCGGTTTGTCCGTGGCGGATAATCAGCAGCTTCATGTTTTCCTCCTATACCAGAAACTTTGCCAGCCGGTCGTGCCGGCCAAAGTACAACCTGCAGGCCAGGGCTTTTTTTCTGCCCAGCAGTTCCGGTTTCAACGCCCCGCTCCGATAAAACGCGGCAGCATAATCTCTGGCCGCATCCACCCGCTGCCGCCGGTCCGGACCGAAGATTTTCCGCAGCGGCTGGGAAACCAGCGACTTGAAGATGAAGCGGGTCAGATAAAAAGCAAGATGACGGCGCAGGCTTTCGTCCGCATTCGTCAGGCCGGCGAAAAAGCGCTCCATTTCTTCCGCCGCCAGCGCATGAGAGCGGACATATTTTTCGGTAATCCCCTGTTTGGAGACCGAAGCGTCGTTTTCACGGTAATACAGCAGCCGGGCATCGGTTGAAATCATGTTTTTGACCGTCAGCAGCATCTTCATGGTAAAAACGGTATCTTCCGCCGGCTGCACGCCGAGCGGAAAAGTTACGCCGGCAATTGCCTCGCGGCGGTAAAGCTTGTTCCAGATATAAATCGGCCCACCTTTACGGTCGCGGAAAAAATCCGCCATCGGCGCGCGGCTGAATACGGCGTCGCGAACAACCTCCTCCGCATCAAAACGTTCCGGCGCAGGATCACCAGCAAAATTATCGGGGACAAAACGAATCTTAAAAGCGGAAACGTCGGCACCGTCGCGGCAAATCATCCGGTAAAGAATTTCCAGCGCCTGCGGATGCAGCATGTCATCCTGGTCAAGAAACGCGACAAACGGCGCCCGGGCTTCTGCCATCCCGCGATTGCGGGCGGCGGAAACACCGCCGTTTGCCTGTGTAATCAGGCGGAAACGATTGTCCCCGCGGCAACATGCCTCCGCCATATCGACCGTGCCGTCGGTTGAACCGTCGTTGATCAGCAGCACTTCAAAATCGGTAAAAGTCTGAGCTTTTACGGAATTAAGGCAGCCCCGCAGATGGCGGACGGCATTGTATAAGGGAATGATCAGGGAAATAGCCGGCATTTTGTTGCTCCGTTTAATTGCAATTTTATTTTTTTAAGTAACATTTTAACACTGATCAGGCAACCATTATTTTTATAAATTGACATCATTTGAAAAGCGGCAAATAATAAAGAGAAACAAACGTCAGAGAGGTTGTCCGATGACAGAGCATTATTGTTTTTCCACCCCGCTCGGAGAACGGACCGTTTACGCCCGCGACGGCGCCCTTGTCCGCCTTGTCTTTGAAAAAACCGAAGGCGGAGAAAAGACCCCGCTTTTGACCAAAGCCGCCGATCAACTGGCGGAATATTTTGCCGGCCGGCGGAAAGAATTTGACCTGCCGCTTAATCCGGAAGGAACGGATTTTCAGCGAAAAATATGGAACGCCCTGCAAAAAATTCCTTTCGGCGAAACCCGCAGCTACAAACAACTGGCGGAAATGGCCGGCAACGGCAAAGCCTGTCGGGCGGCAGGCGGCGCCAACAACAAAAACCCGCTGCCGGTTTTCATTCCCTGCCACCGCGTCATCGGCGCCGACGGGAGTCCGGTCGGTTACGGAGGCGGTCTCAAAATCAAACAATTTCTGCTGGAGCTGGAAAAAAAATGCCGCTGATTGTCCTTTTCTTATTGCTGCTTGCCGCGGTTTTCCTGCTTGACAACCGCATTATTTTCCGCATTTTGTTCGTTGTGGTCAACCTGTGGCTGACAGTAATGTATTTTGTCATTGCGGAAATCCAGACGGCAAAACTGCCGCAGGTGCCCTGGTTTGACCCGGCCGGCGTTTCCGGCACGGTGGTCGTTTATCTGGCGCTTTTGATGACGGCGGCCGGCGTTTTGCTGTTTTTCCTTTCCCGTCTGCTTTTCGTCAGTCGGCTTCCCGCCGTCTTTCCCTTTATCGGCGCGGCCCTGCTCGGAATCGGACTGCTGCCGGCCGGCAGCCAATCCGCCGCTCATGCCGCCGGCGGCGCTGCCCTGATCCTGCTGCTTTTGCATATCGTTTTTGCCGCCCTCGGCTTCCGGAAAATTTTTAAAATCTGACCGTTTTTATTTCCAGCCGCCTTTGATCACGTTTTTGCCGAATTTGTTTTCCAGCGCGTCCCAGGCGGCAGAAAGCGGACTGCTTTTGAATTGCAGACGCTCAAACAGTTCCGGCTGATAAGTTTCCCTCGACACCAGTCCGGAAAGTATGACCCCGCTGCTGCGATAGAGAATTCCCGGATGATAGATGTTTTTTAAAAGCGGCAGCACCGCACCGGCAATATAAAACTCCGCATCGGAAGCGGCCGGCAGTTTCACCTTGTCGGAAACGACGGCAAAATCTTTGGTGCGCAGCATTATCCCGGCAACCGTGCAGAAGCAGCCGTCTTTGCGCATCCGCCGGCAGGCGCGGTGCAGATGACAGCGCAGTTCCGCCCTCAAAACCTCGCCGTCGGAAGTAAAACCCGGCAAAACCGAAGTGTCCTGCACCGACTGCGGCAGCGCCGGCGTCGTTTCCAGCCGCCGCATGTAATGTCCCAACAATTCGTATTTGAGATCAAGGCCGGCAATCCCCATTTGTTTTCTGATCAGCTGATCGGGACGGCAGACAAAATCCCAGGCGGTAAACACGCCGTTATAGGCCATCAGTTTGGAATGGCTGCGGCCGATGCCGCTGACGTCGTCAATATCTGTTTCCCGCAGCACGTTTTCTATCGAATCGGGAAAAATGCGAAAAATGCCGCCGGTGTGCTTGGCCTTGTCGCTGGCCAGCTTGGCCAGCAGTTTGGACGGCCCCAGCCCGATCGAAACCGGAATGTCCGCCGTCCGGCGGATTGTTTCCCTGATGCGGGCGGCCAGTGACGTATAATCGGTCCGGTAAACCCGGTCAAGCGAGGTCAGGTCGGCATAGGCCTCGTCAACAGAAACCTCTTCCACGTCCGGAACAATTTCCCGCAGACATGTCATTACCCGGCGGGAATAGCGGCAGTACAGTTCATGTCTGGCATTTTTGTAAATGACGGAGGGAAATTCGCGCCGGGCCATAAACATCGGCATCCCCATTTTAACCCCGGCCTTTTTCGCCTCGCGCGAACGGGAAACGACACAGCCGTTGTCACCGGTCACCACACAGACCGGCTGCCCGCGCAAAGAGGGTTCAACCGCCTGTTCGCAGCTGACGAAAAAACTGTCGCAGTCGACCAGGGCTATAATATGTTCCTTCATTTTCCCTCCGAATTTTGTTCTTATTTTGTTCTGTTATACCGAAAAATCTCCGCTGTCAATTACAACTTATGATATGTTTTATCGGACTGGCAAATTTTTCTTCTCTTTGCCAAAGGAAACGTCAAAAAGAAAAGCCGTGCCGCCTTCAAACGGAACCGCTCAAAAGAAGTACAGTCAGGGCAAAAACATATTTTTCGGCAAAAAAGGCTAAAATATGATTGACTAAAAACAATCTTGGTGATAAATGCAGTATTAATCGTTTCGGGACGCAGCTCAGCCTGGCAGAGCGCTTGCATGGGGCTTGAGGAAGGAAAAACTTCCGGCGGAAGTTTTTCGGACGAAAGGCGAAGTTTTGTTATTTTGCAAGCCTGCGGCAGCGGCGCGACGCAAAAGTTACAAAACGAGTGACCGAAGCGGAGTTGTTGAGCGTTTTGTGCGCGAAACTTACGAAGCAAGACAAGAAGTCGGAGACGGCTTGCATTTGTCAAAAAAACATATTATTCTTGGTTTTATATTCGGGACGTAGTTCAGCCTGGTAGAGCGCTTGCATGGGGTGCAAGAAGTCGGAGGTTCAAATCCTCTCGTCCCGACCAGATAAAAAAGCCTGCCTTGTGCAGGTTTTTTCTTTATAAAGATCGCGGAAGCAACCGGACAGGAAGAGTGATATGCCGGTTTGACTGCCGGAAATAAGCGGGGCATGGATACGGTCGTGTAGCGCGCAAAATGGTTTTACGTAGCGCGAAAGATGGTTTTACATAGCTTTTCTGCGGCTTTTGTGTCCAAAATTGCAATTTGGTTTTACATAAAATCTAAAAAAAATCTTTGTTTAACGGCTTTTTTAAGCCGTTTTTAAACGTTCGTTTAACGGACGGTAAATCTTAAGGATTGCCTCTGCTATAATACATATAGACCTTTTTCCGGCTTTTTACCGCACCAGATGACCGGTTATGCTGTTTATATGATAACAACGGTTTACACAATCCGGCTTGAAGCCGATTTATCCGCCCGCGGCGTTTATTATCGGGCCGTTTGGGACGGGACGGCGTTCAGAACGTCCGGCCGCTTCTGGCTTTGCTATGACAAGCCGACGGCCGCGCAAAACGAATATCAAAAAGCTTTGTCGGCCGTTAAACCGGAATACTGGTCGGGGTGTTATCAAATCGGCATTTGGGCCGAAGTATGGCAGGATGACGAACTGCTGAAAGCCGAATATGTCAAAACCTGCCAAACCCCGGCATTTGCCGAATTACAAAAGACTTAAGTCAATATTGCCGATCAGCAGTTCTGCGGCTTTTTTGCCGGATTGGGTGCCGGCGGTGTAAGCTGTTTGCACCTCTTTTATATAAAAAGCCTTAAATATACGGCGAATCTCCGGCACGTCATTGATAGACAGGATAAACCGGCCCTTAATTCCTTTTAAGAGCTTGGCCAGTTCGGCAAAATCTGCACGGCTGAAAAAGTCTTTTCCGTAAAAGCTTTCACAGCCCCAGTACGGCGGATCGAGATAAAACAGCGTGTCCGGCCGGTCGTAGCGTTTTATAAATTCAGCGTACGGCAAGCATTCAATATAAACACCGACCAAACGTTTGTGCAGCATGTGAATTTGCGGAATAATACGCTCGGAATCAAAGCGCGTTCGCTCAAGTGTAACTCCGAAAACCTGGCTAAATGTCTTGCCTCCGAAAGCATTTTTTTGAATATACAAGTATCTGACGGCTCGCTCCAGCTCGGTCAAGAGCAGCGGCGGGGTGGCTAACATTGCCTTGAACTCCGCCCGGCTGCAAATCTTGAATTTCAGCATATCCGCCAAATAGTTCGGGAATTTTTCAACCATGCGAAACATATTGATTATTTCGCTATTTATATCATTAATCGCTTCACATTTTGGCTTTTGGGTGCGACGGAAGAACACTCCGCCCATACCAACGAAAGGTTCACAATATATATTGTGTGGGATTTTATCTATTAAAGGAATTATAGTCTTGGCCAGCAACCGCTTGCCGCCCAGATAAGGCGCAATCGGGTTTATCGGTTTAACCTCAAAATTAACAATATTTTGTATTGATTTTGTTCTCATAATGTTCTATTTCCTTTCCTGCATTTAATTAGATGTATAGTGAGCAGGAAGACCGCCCGGACGGGCTTTCTCTTTGCGGAGAGCAATCCGCAAGGCGGGGCGTTGGCGCGCCCCGTCCGCTATTGAATAATAATTACTGACAAAAAGTCGGGAGTTGGCGGACTTTATAAAGTCTGTTAAGCCATTCATTCATGACGGCTCGGTCTTCTGCGGTCAGCTTGCGATAAACACCGGCAACCGGCTTTCCTCCAACCGGCCAGGCGATGCAATCCGCTTTACAAACGGCCGGCGTTGAGCAGCCGAACAACGGCATCGTCATTAAGGCTAGGCTTGGCCAGAAGATTATTCGCGCAATTTTTCTCATCTTTGATAACCTCTTGTTGCTTTACGACATGTTCAAAATTGGCCTGTTTTTTTCCTGATTGATAAGCAAAAAACCAGCTGCAACCGAGCAATCCGGCTATTAATAAATACAAAGCGGCGCTTTTCATTGAACTTCCGCCTCGTCCGGGTACATGGTTTTGATTTGGGCGCGCAGCCGGTCGATTTTATCTTCGATAGCCTTTAGCTCGTCTGCCGGATAGCCTTTACGCGTCTTATAGGCGAGTTCGGCTTCCATACCGTCAGTTATAGCGAGATAGGCCTGCCGCCGCTGTTCTTCGGCCGGAATCGCAGGTTCATCTTCCGGTTCGGGGACGATTTCCTGCCAGCTCTGATAGATTTTGTTATCTCGGACTTCATAAACTGCCGAGTAGTTTTTGCCGTCGGCCGGGTATTCCGCTAAAACAAACGGCAGATAGCCGTCGGCCTCCAACAACTCCGGTGCGGCAAAATAGTTGATAATTCCTCTGGCGTTGTCATTAATCGGCGGAAACTCAATTGTCGTTTCATCAATAAATTTTGCGTGTGTATGCTGCATTTCTACTCCTCACTTATAAATGTTAACCTCAAAAAGCCCTGATTACCGGCTTTTGTCGTACTGCCTCCGGCACCGAATTTGACGTTGTCAACAACATAGACCGATGCGCCGCCGGCATTTTCAGCCCCGGGCGCGTTTGTCCAGCCGCTGGCGGCGTTGCCGTTTTTCTTCAAGACCGTTTTTTTGACTGTACCGGTAAAGCTGCTGACGGTTCCGCCGGCATTGTTCGTTGAACCGTAGGTACTTTTGCCGCCGGTGACTTTAAAGTTGACCGCTGAAGCGTTGCTGCTTTTGAAATAAGCCGTACCGCCCGAGCCGCCGGACGTCCAAAAGCCGGAAGCTTTAGTCTTTCCCGGTACGCTGTAAAGATATTTGCCAGCGGTTAGAATAACCTCAACTACAATCGCCGCAGCGGAACCGCCGCCCGCCCAAACATTTTCATCCTGCCAACCGGAACCGGCGCCTCCGGCGGCTTCTAATTCGAGTTTGAACCGGCCGTCGGCTAAAATTTCAATACTGCCGGAAACGGCAGAAGTTGAGCTGGGACGAATATCTAAAAGCTTTTGATTGGCGGTGTAGGGACAAACTTCCCTTTTCCCACCCATTGGCCAAAATCCGGCTGGTATTGTCATCTTTGGCCTCCATAATAATAAACAAAAACCTTATTTTTTTTCTGTAAGCCTTTGTTTTTTAAGACTCGGCAGGCTCTACCCCCCCCCGATAATTTTATGCAAAATCAATGCGTTATCTCCTTTTGTTTATGCAAGCCGCAGATATTGCAACCGAGTTCCGCCGGCAACCCAGTTAGCCTCTGAAGCGTAACCCCAAGACCCCTGACCCCAGTTGTAGATTGAACAAACGGAAGCCGTCGGGCTGGTGCCGGTTGATCCGCGCGAACCACGATTGCCGTTTTGCGCTTTTCGCTGTTGAATTATCTGCAATGCGCCGTTAACCGAAATAATGCCGCCGTCGCCAGGCTGACCAGTTGACCCACCTGAATAATTACCGCCTTTGCCGGCCGTAATCATGCGTACACCGCCCAAGTCGAGGAAACTGTCTTCCATGACGTTTCCGGCATAAAGCGTTATCTGCTGCTCGGTTGGGTTATAAAATTGGCCTTCCCACGCCGCCCCGGAACCGCCGGCGTTGTGAAAAATGACACCGCCGAAGTTCCAGCTCCGACCTTCGCCACCGCCGCCGGCTATGATTAAATCGTAGATGCCGGCCGGCAATATGCCGGAATAGGTGTTTGGTCCGGTTTTCTCAATTAAAACCTGATTAGGGTCGAAAGGCTCACGCACGGCGCCGCCGCCCATCGGCCAGAAAGCTGCTTTAATCGTCATGGCAGCCCCCTATAATAATTTGTCTAAAATAATAAAAAACTTTGTGCGCTAAGCCTTTTAAAAGTTTTTTAAATCTCAGCCAACGGCTTCCCCCCCCCGATTTTTGTCTAATTCGGCGAGAGCGGCAGCATCAAGCTTGAGGCGGAGATACTCTAGTTTTCCGGTGCCGTGGTGGTTACCGCGGCTGTAGTTCTGCCCGGTAAATACCGAAGCCGTATCGCTCGAACCGCTGCCGGCGCCGTTAATGCCGTTAGACCAAATATAAGGAGAGGCGCTCCATATGATTAAATCCGGGCGGGCGTTGACGGTTAAGACGCCGCCGGCACCGCCGCCCCATGTAGCACCCGCGTCGCTTCCTTTGCCGCAAACGACAATCGGCAGGTATTCGGCCGGATTGGACGGGTTGCGAATTTCTAACGTGCTATCCGTGCCTTTAGAACCGACGGTAATTCTTAAATGCGCGGCTGACAGCAATTCAAATTCGGAATCGATACCGGCGCCGCTGCCGCCGCGGTTGGTGCCGATATACGACCAGTTATTGCCGCCCGGGCCGCCCAGACGCAAACGATAAGTACCGGCCTCAATATCATTTTCCCAAACATAAGGCGAAGTCGGTTCGTTTACCTCAAAAAAGACTTTTCCCGGGTCGTAGGGATCCGTTTCGGACTGGCCGCCCAAAGGCCAAAAAGATGTTCTAATAACCATTGAAATCGCTCCCGAGTGAGGCCTTCCACGAAGCACCTTTGTTTTCCGTACGCAACACCAACCAGTAGTCGCGGACTTTGTTCATGGTCGGCGCTTTGCCGCCGTCCCACTCAACCGCCGGGCTGAATGAAATTGTGGAAACGGTCTTCATGTTTAAGTGAAGTTCAAGCGTGACGTGGGTTCCGTCCGGCACGCTGGCAATCGCCGAATTGTCAAAAGTGAACGTTGTCGCCGCGGTGATAGACTTTCGGAGGATTGTCCGCGTAATCTGCGGCCGAATGACATTGTCGGCCATATCTTCCGCTTTTGATAAAGAAATCAGATAGGCCTGCGCCAGTTGGCTGTTTAAAATCTGCAAGCTGTCGTGCAGGTTAAGGGCAATTTTGCCGCCGTCAAATTTTAAACCGCCGGCAACTACCACTTTCAGGACGCCGGCGGCAATCGTCAGACCGTCGCCGACGGAACCGAACAAACCGTTTTGCGCGATTTTCAAAATGGCGTCGCCCAGCTGGTCGTTTCGGTCTTCCGGCGTGTAACCCGCTTTTTTAATTGCGTTTATGATTTCAAGCATCATCGCTTCAAACGCTTTTGCGTCAGGGTGCGAACCTTTTTCTCCGGTCGTAACGTCGGCGTTTTTATAAGGGGCATCCGGGTTTGTTTCCCCCAGCGGCGGATATTTTTTCATCAATTTGTCCTTTCATCTTCATATTTGACTAATGTGTGACTTTGTTTGTATTTGCCGATAAACTGCTTCATTTTGGCAACAGCGGCCTCTGAATCGGCTTTCTTTATGACAATCGTCCACCAGAAAACTATTTCGTCGACGCCGCACTCGTATTTTTCCCCGAACGCGGACAGACCGAAAACAAACGGGTAATGTTCCCGGATTTCAATCGTCACGCCCAGCGTGGCGCAAAGGTCAATATACATAAAGCGGCTGTAAAGACCGGCGGCCGCCTCCGCATTCAAGGTTGCCAGGCGTTCCTCAAAAGTTCCCGTATGCGGCAGGCCGAAAGCGTTTTCCCAGTTCTCCAGCAGAAACTCGACCGAACCGGGGTGCGCTTCTTTCAGCAGGTCTTCGGCCATTTGGTGGACTTTTGCCAGATATTCGGCCTGAATTTCTATTTTGCGCATGGTAACGCTGCCGGGCTTGACCTCCCAGATTTTGCCGCGCGGGCGCAAGGCAATCAGACCTTGAATATAGCGTTCTTTCAAATCCACGTTATTTCTCCCAAAACGGCAATTTCACCGGTACCCAGCTGAATGTTTGCGGTTGGCGCGTCCAAGTGATAGTCTTTCAGCCCCAGCACCGACAAAATAGCCGAGTTCAGCTGCGCCGTCGTAACTTCTCCGCCCGGTTTGCGATTGGTGTTAAACGAGTTTTTAACGGCAGACTGAACCGCTGCCCTCATCTCCGGCGTATCCGGCAGAAGGCCGGAAATCGTCAGGTCAATCGGCCGTTCTATCGGCGACACGACAAAAAAGTTGTTATAGGTCGGCGGCCGCTTGGTATCGATATAGTCGGCTACTTTTTGCAACAGAATGCCGTCCGGGAAGCCGTTTGGCGTCATAATCCGCACGACCGTTGAACCAACCCCCTGTTCGCAAGGGTAAGCCCAGGCCTGATTGACGCCCTCGACTTGCAGCGCCCATTTGACATAATCGTTGTCGTTGCCGCCGTGATATATGCTTTGCAGCGTCTGATGTATCCGCAGCGCAAAATCCTTGTCGGTTTCATCGTCGGCGCCGGAACCGATAAGAATGACCGTAGCCTTGTTGTCAACGCCGGAAAGGACAACCGAGAAATTAAGGATTTCCCCGGCCTCGGCATTGCCGGCGGCGCCGGCTTCCAACGCCTGGACATTAACGACCTGCGGGCTGGCCTCTACCGTCGTATCCTCGGTTACCGCATATTGACGGTTATCCAGGGGCCTAAACAGAACGGTACCGGCCGGAATGACTGAACCGACAACGGCATTGACGGAAACGGAACCGACAGAGTTGGTTTTCGTCTTCGGAAAAAGCCCGATTTCCGCCCCGTGTTTCAATAAATTTTCGTGATTTGAGGAATCCGCAAAAATCTGTTTGCCCTGGTATTGAATATGTCCATGCAAAGAGTTGACGGCATAGCCGAGAACCCGCGCTTCCGCCTTGCGCTCGTCAACCGGGCATTCTTCAAGCGTCAGTTTTGCGTCATAGGACTTCTCTATCGCCTCTATGCTCTCTTTTAAGCTCGGAACCGGATAATCTGTCATAACTCAACTCCTTGTATGTCAATGGTTTCGTTTTCAAACTGCAAAACAAAGTTCAGCCGGTCGCCTTCCTTGCTGACCGTAATTTGCGGTTCGGCAAGGTAACCGGATTTAACCAACGGATTAAGAGCATTTTTGATTTGTTCCCTGACCGTGGTTAAAATGTCCCCGGACATCTTGGCCCGCTTCAGCGTCCATAACAGCGACCCCCAGCTGATCAGCTCCTTTTTATCGTTTATGCTGACTTCGATGCCGTCGCCCCACCATCCCCGGTTTTCCTGAATATAGCTCGGCAATTCGTCGGCCGTTGCCCGGGCATCTGTAAACAGGCAGATAAGAACCGCTTTGACCTTCGGGTCTTTAATCAGCGCAATGTCAATGTCGTCACAATTTAAAATCATCCTGCCGTGACCTCCGCAGAACCGCCGGTTATGGTGCCTTTGTGCGTATTCGGATCGACCTCGACCGTATCGCCCAGACGGGCCACCGGCTGACCGCCCCCGGCAAGATTGACCTTGCCGTTGACCGTGGTCGTTTCGGCGTCAACCGTGGCGGTTTTGGCCTTGACCGTTGTCGTGTCGGCGTCAATCGACGCGGTCTTGGCCTTGACCGTCAGGCTGTCGGTTGACACGGCGGCGCTCTTGGTGTTGACGTTGACAGCCGCCGAACCGCTGATATTTATGGTCTGCGCCGTCTGCTTCATCGTATCGGCGGCTTTAAAATCAATTATGCCGCCGTTTTTGAAATGCAGCAGATTGCCGGAAGTGTCATACATGGCGACTTCGCCGTCTTTTAACTCTTGAAACCGCAGCTCGCGGTTGCCGATATTGAGGACAACGTTGTTAATCCTGCTGCCCTGAACGTTAAAAATCAGGGTTTCCGACCCGACCGGCGCCTGGCTCGTAAAACCGAACGGTTCCAGATGTTTGGCGTTCTCGACGGTTTCCCCGGCGGCGGTTTCAATCTGCCAGCTTTGGGTCTTGCCGCCCTGATGCCGTTTGACTTCGCCCAGACGTATCATTTCAAAAACCCGTACGGCTATAATATCAATCAGCTTTTGCATAAGGTTGATTTGTGACATTCAAAGTTCCTCCAGATTTAGCTTTGCCTGATAACCGGCTTCGCCGCCGCGCAGATAAAGGTCGGTAATCAGATAGGTGTCGTTCAGCTCCAGCCAGTCGTCGCGGACAATAATCGGAGTATTGACGTCATAAAGCCGGCCTTCGGTGGTTTTCAGCGACGAACCGATGACCTGAAAGTCGAAAGAAGCGTCTTCCAGTCCTTCCCGAACGGCACTCAACAAAGACGTCGTGACCAGGTCGACGGTTTTGTGTTTCTGCCGTTTTGTGCCCCGGGAGTTTTCCGACCGGCTGCTGTTTATAATTTCCGCCAAAGTCAAATCGTCGTTCAAAGCCTGCTGCCGGTGCAAAACCACCTGTTCAAAATCGCTGTAGGCGTTTTGATAAAACTTGATGTCGCTGATATTCTCTCCGGTCATCAGCACCGAATTTGTCAGCCGTTTTTGTATACGGTCGGCAATGACCAGGCTGCCGTCATTGTCCGAATAAATAAAGGTGTTGGTCAAAAGCGCCAGATTGTTAAGCACGACGTCGATGTCGTCACCGGCGGAAACTACAAATTCGGGAACCAGTTCCCGGTTGGACGAACGATTGTTCAGCACAATGTTGAAATCCTTAATCAAATCCTGCGCAATCGAAACAAAGGACTGTCGGATGTAATAACGGCCGCGGCCAGCGCTGGCGCCGACCAGCCGGGAAGCTTCCGAATTGACCTTTACCGTCAGGCACGGTTCTTTTTGGTAATAGCCCGGACGGCATTCGCTGACAAAACCGGTCAGAGCAATTTCGTCGTCAATGCGGATCTGTCCCGGCATGCCGATTTTTAACGACTGTTTAAGACGCTTCAGGTCGTTTACGTCTTTTTTCAAGGCGATGAAAGTTCCGGTATTGGCCAGTTGATAAACAGATTTTTGAATATGAAAATCCGTAAAATTAAACATACTGACCGCCGACGTGCGAAGTTCTATCTTATACATCTTCCACCTCCAGTTCCTCGCCGGCGGGGCAAAACAGGGCGTGCCGGATTTCGTTGCGTTTGACCAGACGGGCCTCCGCATCTTCGATATTTTCGGCGCCGTAAAGCTCGTGGGCAATAACCACGGCGGGAAAACTCCGGTTAAACCGGACATTGCGGATTTTGACCGCATGCTTTTTGCGGATAAGTTTAATTCCCAGATTGACCAAATCGGAAATCTGCGTCTGGACAACGATGTTGTCGGTGTCAAACAGAACCGTTTCTGCCGTTTTCTGAATGGTTTCAACCGTTTGTTCAATTTGTTTGCGGTTGTCATACTGCTTTTTGGTCGACGCTTCAAACACCGCCTGAACGACAGCCTCCTGATTTACCAGCTGCTGAACGGCCTTGGCGTTCGTATAAACCTGCAACAGAGATTCGTCGTTGATTTCCGGGTAGTCAACTTCGCTTTGCAGCCCTGCAATACCGATGTAAGTGTCAAAATAGTCTTTTTCCGCGCCGAAAGTGTCGCCCAGCTTAAGATAGCTCATTATCGCGTTGCTGATGCCGCCGGCGGCCGCCGCCAAAATGTCCAGATTTCCGGTTATCGGGTCGACAATCTGTCCGATCAGGTTGTCTGCCGTCAACTTTGAAATTTTTCCGGCAATGCTGGTTATGCTGTCGAAACTCTGGGTTTTGACAAAGTTGGGAAAGCCCTCGAACGTAAATTTCTCGTCAAACTCCGCCAGAATGTTTTTTTCAGTTTCCGCCTGACCGGCAGCCACTTTCTCCTCGTCAATTTCCTTCAGCTCAATGATTTGCAGGGACAGGTTGTCGGCGTCGATTTTCTTAAAATTCAGATCCAGCAGATAATATCCCTCGTTCTCGTCATCTCCGCTGATGCGCCAGCCGCCTTCGTCCGTCTTTACCTGTGCCGAGCGGCCGTCCGGCATAACCAGCAGGCCTTGCTTGCGGCTCAACGCGGCTTCAAGCCGGCGTTTGACGTTTTCAACTTCGCGGCCGTAAATAAAGCCTTGAATTTTAAAGTCGATGTTGTCGGGTTCATTGACCTGGCTTTTGTTGTCGTCGGCCAAAAAACTCGCCTCCGCAATCTTAACACCGCGGCCGTAATCTATTTTCTTGACGTGGAACTCAACGCCTCCGAATTTAGCTAACAATTTGCCGTCCTCCCAAAGACAAGTCGACGTCGGTGTTGCTGTCCGGTCCGTCGTCGGTTTGAATCGAATTAACCTTGAGCCGGCACATGCTCGGTTCCTCAAAGCCTATCTGCACCTTTGTTTCCGAACGATTTACGGATTTTTCCGCTTCCTGCCGCATAACGGCGGCACTTTGCTGCGGAACGTCGTCAAAAAAGCTGCCGATTTTTTCGCCCAGATAGTTTCCGATATAAGCACCGGCAACCATGCCCAAAGGCCCGCCGATTGCGCCTATCAGTCCGCCGGCAATGCTGCCGAGGCTGCCGCCGACCTGTGTGGCATTTTCGGCTTTTGTCAGTTCATAGGCCGAATAGGCTACGCCGAGGCCGCCCAAGGCCCGACCGCCGTATTTTAAAAATTTGCTGCCGTAACCAACCGCCCGCGCCAGACCGCGGTGTCTGGCCATAAACCGGCCGACACGGCCGAATTTGCCGCTTTTCCCTGAACCGCCGCCCAGAAAATCACCGCCACCCGTACCCAGAGCGCCGGCATTGACGACATAAACCGGCAACGGCGCCGACATGCTGGCAATCGACCCCAGCGCACCGCCTTTGACGCCGCCCCGGACGGCCTGCATCGGATTTTTTAAAAAGCTGTAAACGCCAAAACCGAACTTTGCCGTTTTGTATGCGGCCAGCGCCGTTCCGACGCCGACGAGAATTTTTGCGGTATTGTTCAGATAACGTTGCATTTTCTCGTGGTCTACGGAATTGACGGCTCGTGCAAAACTGTTAAGCGAACGTTCCATTTTGGAATAGATGAATTCCCGGAAAGTCGCCCGCATTTTGGTTATGTTCGGGTCAAACTTGGAAGCGGCGCGGGCGGCGTCTTGCAGCAGCGCAGCGCTGTCCGAACTGGCTTTCAAAAAGCTGTCGAGGCTCTTAAAATCCTTGGTTTTGTTATATTCGATGATAACCGCCCGAACGGCTTTCATCGCCTCTTCATCCAAAACGCCGCTGATTTTCGTCTGGCTGCCGTTTGTCAGCCGGACTAAATCCTTGACAATGTCGATGACCGACCGCATTTTGTTCGGGTCGGTGTCGTCAAACAGCTTGATGCCGGCCGAAGAAAGCATTTTCTGACGGGTGCGGTCGTTAAAATTGCGAATCAGCGCTTCAATCGCCGTCGTCGTCTGCTCCGGCGAACCGGTAGACTGGCGGGCCATTTGCGCCAGGGCGCCCATTTCGTCCAGGCTGATTTGCCCGATTCTGCCGGTTGCCGCATAAGCGGACATCAGGCGTTCGCCCTGTGTGGCAAGGTCTTTCAGCTCAAAAGCGCCCATTTTGCCTTGATTGACCAGTTTGCTGATGGCCACGCGGATTTTTTCCGGCTGGTCAATGCCGAACTTTTGATAAATGTCGCCGACCATGGCGCCGACGTCTTCGCCGGCCGCTCCGGCGGCCTGGATGGCATAAGCCAGATTTTCCATATTCTCGACCGCAAAGTCCATGTCGCCGGTTTTGCTGACGATTTTTTCAATCGCGGCAATGATTTCCGACGGATCGACGTTAATATCGCGCTGCTGCGCCACCCGGTTAATCTGGGTATTCAAACGCTCCATGTCTTTGTCGGAACGTTCGGCCTGAATACCGAGCCGGGTTAAGCGCATTTGCAGCGAAGACACGTTTTTGACAGCCATTGCCGTTCCGATTCCCGTAACCGCGGCCGTGTAACGGTTGGTTAAACGGTCAATGCCCCGGTCTGCCATCTGCGCGGCTTTGGACAAGATCGCCATGCTGCGGCTGCCCGACGCGCTCAGCTGATTAAGCCGGCCGGCAAAGACCCGGCATTGCGACATCAAGTTGCCGTACAAGTCCAGGCGCAGGGAAGCAGTTAAATTCGGAGTTGTCATTTTTTCGGTTCTTTCATCATCTTGGCATAGCGTCTAAAATAGCGGTGAACGCGGACATAGGGCATATTCAGAATATCCTGTTCGCTGAAGTGAAGCGTGCGAGCCATTACTAAAACGGCATCAAGCGTTTTGTTGTAATGGCTCAGAATCTCGCCCCATTTCGGCCAGATTTTCGACACCTCTCAATTCCAGATATTTGTTTTGCAAAAGGTCAAAATCCCTGGCCGTCAACATTTTAAGTTCCGTCTGCGAAACCTTCTTGATGTCGCCGATACTTTGAACAACCCGGCTTAAGGCGATAACCATCGCCTTAATCGGCGAGGACAGAACCACCGGGCCTTGCGCCGTGTGGTAGCAGATTTCGCTGCCCTCTTCGGCCGCGATAATGTCGCCGGCGGTCAGCCCGCGCATAACAACGTGTTTGTTCTCGACGCCGTTGACGCAAAGCCCGTCAAACAAATCAAATTCAATGTCAGCCATTGATAATCTCCTGATGTTTTTTGAAACAGAATGTTACTTCAAAGCCGCCGGCCACAACTTCAATTTCGCCGTCCTGCCAAGCGTGGGCGGCGGTGTAGTTTTGACCGGTGTCAGTTGTCCAGACCACGGTCACGTCGTCCATCGCCATCAGCTCGTCAATGGAAAGGCCGGCCGACAGCTCGATTTTGAACTTGACCCAGCCGCCCTGGGTTTTATGGGAAAAACCCTGGCCGTTGTCGGTTTTGTTGCGGATGACGCCCGAAAGCGAATAGCTTAATTCGGTGGCGTCCCAGCTTTTGGCGTCGGTTTTAATCGAACCTTCGCCGAATTTCTGATACGGATTTGTGCTTTTTTTCATTTAACGCCTCGTTTAGGAAATATATTGCAGTTTGCCGGCAACCAGCCGCAGATTGTTCATGATGTTGGGCTGGAAAAGCTGGTTAACGCGGTTTTTGTCGGAAGAGTCAATCATTGAAATAATTGATTCTTTGAACGCCGAAATATCCTCGACCAGACCGGCAGCCTGCCAGTCTTCGGCCAGGGCAATGACTTCCGCGGTCAAAATCGACGGAGTAACAATCGCCTGTCCCGGCTGGACGTCATAACCGTCGTCCGCCAGCTTATACCGGCCGTACTTGTTCAAAATCCGGTCGCGGTACGAATAACGAAGGTAAATAAGCGTTTTAACCGTCGGCAGGTCAAAATAGCTGTCATTGGCTACGCCGCGGTCGTTGTAACGGTATGACGTAACTTCGCGCTCAATCGCGGTCTGTTCGCTGGCATTGGTAACAAGCGTCGAGATGCCGGCTTCAAGCAGCATGTTGCGTTCGTCGGCCGTCAGTTCTTCCTTGGCCGGCAAATCGCCGTCCAGAACCAGAGTGCTGAGCTGGCGGGCCGGATCCTTTTGGAATTCATAGGCTGCAATCGCCGCAAACCGGGCGGCGCGTTCCTCCGGCATGTTCGGCGATTTGTAATCCATAATCGGAGAAACGCATTGATGATTAACGCCGTCAACACCGGTTAACATCTCGTTTAACGTGCCTTTAAGAGTGTAGTAAACGACCGATTCGTTGCAGACCATGGCATTATAGCGGCGGGAAAGCTCGGTTTTTAACAGCCGTACGTTGGCGGCGTCGGTGTATGACGTGACAATGTCGGTAAAATATCCGTCGCCGATGGCGGCGATGGTTGCCGCCAGGGAAACGTTGCCGGAACCTTTCGTTTCCTGGGTAACGCTGGCCTTGACGCCGGCAGCCGTTTCTTCGCCTTCATAATAATCAAAGCGAATGTCGATATAGTTTCCGGCTTCCCCTTTATGCTTGGCCGTGAGCGTCAACTCGGCCGGTTTGTCGGACACCTCGGCCGCCGTTGCCGGAATTTGCTTGTTGGCGTTGATTTTTTCAATCAGCGCGGCGGTAATGTCCGCAACCTCGTCGCCCTCGTTGACGGTCAGACGGACTTCGCGCCCGGCAATCATCAAATTGACCATACCGGCCTTGACGTCTTCCGCGGTCAACGTCAGCTTATAAACGGCGGCCACGCCTTCGGACTGGTCGGGGGCGATGACATAAAGCTTGTTGGCCGTGTTCTTCTCTTTCCAGGCCTTGGCCATACGGTGCAGTTCGGAACCTTCGCCGGCCAGAGCGATAAGCTGGTCGGCATCGCTGATGACGCCGGAAAGGGTATTTTTGCCCAACGTACCGTCTAAGGCCTGGCCGATTAACAGACCGACCGACGGTTTGCCGGAGAGGCCGGCGCTGGCCAGCGAATTGTCAATTTCGCAATAGCAGCCCGGGACTTTCGTATTACTGATTTCGTTATAATCGATTTGTGCCATTTTATTTATCCTTGTTTGCTGAAGCAGCTTTGGCCGCTGCGGTTTTGGGAGGGTTCTTGACGACTTCTACCTCGTGGTCGCGAATGCGGCGATGCCAGAAAGTCGAAGCTTCGACCCAGGCGCCTTCCGCCGGCAGACGAGTACGGTCCGGTTTGAAAACGATCAGCTCCTTTTTGCAGGGTCTGACAAAAATCTTATTCATGGTTGTTTTTACTCCTTACGTTAAAATTGAATTCCGACTTTTCCGTCCCGATTGTCCAGGTACTGAACAGGCGCAGAAAATCGTCCAGGTCGGCGGCCTTTTTCTGCAAAACGGAAAGAAAGCTGCGGGTTTTGAAGGTAATGCCGTAAATGCTGGTAAAGTGACCTTTCAGCCGCCCGGAATAAATCGGCCGGGTGCTGACAAACTCAAACGGTTTAATCGGCAGCCCAAAATCCTGGTCAATGAACATCCGCTTGATGTCGTTTAATATCCTGTAGGCGCCGGCCTGTTTGCTGCCGCCGAAACGCGAGGCTTTCTCGTTTCTGACGTTGCGGACATAAACGATAATCAGATATGTCAGCGCGCAGTCCGGGCGATTCAGTTTGCGGCCGGGGTCGCTGTCGCCGACATAAGTCACCCAAACCGCCGGACTGCTGTTTTTGACCAGCACTTCCGGATCGTCGTCAACCTGTCCGCCGTAACTGTCAACCACCGGTATTTTGTAGCCCAGCGCTCCGCTTTGGGAGGCGGCTCTGATAATCTCCGTCATTTTGCTTTCAATGACGCTCTGCGGTTCCAGGTCAAAACTGTCGTATTTTTCAGCCACGCAGCGCCTCCGTCATAAAGTCGCCGATACAAAGCTGAATACGCTTCTCGTCATCTTTTGAAACGCCCAGGTACGGCCGGGCCTGAATTTCGACCGACGATTTGCGCGCCCAGCGGCCGTTCACGCAGAATTGCAGAAAACGGGAAAATCTGGCTTTTATTACCGCACCGGTCTGATGAACGCCGGCATACGGCAGATTGGAACCGATTTCGACATAGTCGTCCTCGGCGTAGGTGGTTATGGAGTCTTTCATAAAACCTTGGAAATTCAGGATTTTTCCACCCCGCAAATTGGCTTTCCACGGCTTGCCGGACGGTTCTTTTTCTTCCTGAAAGCGGCGGATTGTTCCGCTTTCAAGCTCGCCGGCAATGCGGTCGGCCAGTTGCTTTCTGTCATCAAGACCGGTTATTTTTTCCGCGGCCTCCGTCAGGCCGGTTATCCTGGCGCGAATTCTGACGCTCATCTAAAAGCCTCTCATGTTTCGGTGGGAAAAAAGCCGGGGCGACGAGCCTCTGAAGACAACATCGCCGGCTTGTTCGGGTTCGTTGCCGGTTGAGCTGTCTTCCAGGATAACGACACCTTTTGCAACATCTCGCAGCCAGCTGATTGCTTTTTCATATTCGTCTTTGACGTCTTCGGGCTTTACTCCTTTATGCAAATAATACCGGGCCAGCGTGCAGTTGATGCGCTTGAGCGCTTCCGGGACGACGGACAACGGCAGCGCATGGCGGGCGGCAAGATAGGAATTGATGGTTTCGGCCGCGTCACTTAAGGCAAGTTCAACGGTTTTGACGTCGATTTGTTCCCCGTTCTCGTCCTCGGGGGCAAGTTGCAAAATCTCCCCGTCGGGGGTTCTGCGCATTAAATCTTCCATTGTGGCGTAGCTCATCTTCTTTCCTATTTGCCGCCCTCGGCCGGTGTGTTTTCGTTTTCCGCCCGGTTGGCCTGTTTGGGTTCTTTATTGCCTTGGGCTTTCTGTTTTTTGCCTTTTTCGTCCGGTTTTTGGCCTTTTTTGGATTCGGCGGCCGCCGGCCGTTTCGGAGCTTCGACTTTTTTAAGGTCGACAATTTCAACCGTCAGGTCTTTTCCGTTCTCCGCCAAAATCTGCCGCAGCTGCTCTTCGTTGAAATCTGCCGCCGGCCGCAGGGTTTTCTTGACGGGGTGGGCAATGCCGCCCCGTCTGAAACCGTCGCTCTTTGCGGAAATCAACAAGCCCTTTCCGGTCAAGTCCGGGAGTTTCTCGTTCATGGCGCCGCTCCCTAATCCAGCAAACCGGATTCCATAAGGTCAACTTTGTGATAGTTGACGTTGGAAGCGCCGTTCGACAAACGTTCGCAGTTAATCAGCGCTTCCGCCGCCGCGGTATTTGACGGCCCGAAAACCAACAAATCCGGTTTAATATCAAGCGGAATGCCCTGGTCGCGGGTAAACGAGCGCATGGCTTTGTATGCAGCCTCAAAGTTTGCCTGATTCAGCTCGGCCTGCGAACAAAAAGCCAGCTGCCACAAACCGAAACCAACGTTGCCGCGGCCGTCGACGCCGTAGAGGATTTCCTTGCGATGGAAAACGTTCTCGTCTTTGACGTCGTCTTTAATGACCAGCTCGTAGTTTTCCCGCTTCTGGTAGATAATCGGTTTAAGCCGGCGTTTGGTACAAAGCAGGAACCACGCCGGTTTGCTGCCGGACTGATAGTTGGAAACGGAAGCTTCCTTGCCGTCGGCGCCGACAACCGGGTGGTCGGTGTCGAAAAAGTTCTGCTTGTCATAGCATTTGAGGGAGGTTCCCTGTTTCAAAAGACCGAAGACCAGCTCGTCCGGGTGACGTTTGGCGCAATCGCCCAAATCCTGAATCAGAATCGAATACATACCCAGATTGTCGTCTTTGATGTCGTTTACTTTGACGGCAACCGTCGTTTCAAAGTCTTTGTTCTTGATGGTGTAGTCGTGTTCCTTGATGTTCTGGATTGAGCGGTCGCCGATCCACTCGCGCAGGCTGGGCAGCGTGCCGAGCCAGCCGTAAGTATTAGACGCGCTGCTGCTGGGAACGGTGGTCGCAATTCTTTCATACTGCGTTTTGGTTTCGTTAAACGCGTCTTTAAAAAGCTTGTTAAACGAGGTCTTTAACGCCGCCAGGGTCTGAGAATTCAAAATCATCTGTCTTTTCTCCTAAAATTCCACCCAGACACCGGCATCGTCAACGGCAAAAACTTTGCCGGCAACGGATTTGGTGTTTGTTGCGGAGGTTTTACAAACTGTTGTTGAGTCGGTGATATAGCAGTCTTCCGCAATTTCGGCCGCGGTTACCGGGTCGGAACCGTCGTTGGCATATCTGAAAACGCCTTTTTTAATGACGATGCGGTCGTCTTCAATATGGTCAACGCGACCGAGAGCCTTCAAACCGGTGGCCGTTTTGGCGGCGACGGCCAGACCGTCGGCATCCGCACATCCGATTTCGCCAAGGCAAACCTTCTCTTCGGCCTTCAATTTCAGAGCTATAAATTTGCCGTCAATTTCCGGTGCGTTAAATGCTGGCATGGGCTTTCTCCTCTTCTTTCAAAGCGTTGCGATAATCGTCTTCGCTCAGGCCGAGCTGACGGCAGACGGCGACGGCTTCCGCAGTAAGCGACGCGCCGGACGAAGGCGGCGTTCCCGCAGGGGCTACCGATTTGTTCAGGGCGACCGTCGGCAGTTTGTTGACGAAATCGTCAAAAGCCGCACGCCCCTGATTCTTGTAAATGTCCCGGGCATGTTCCTTCAGAGCCGGCAGCAAAACGCCGTCGCTGACGGCTTTGTTTACCGCGGTGTCAATCAAATCGCTTTTCAGGCCTTCGACTTCCTTGTTGAGCGCCATATACTCGGCAATGCCGATTGTTTCCGTTTTGGCCTTGTTAATGGCCGTAACGATTGATTCCGTATCAGCGGCGGAAACGCCCAGAGCTTCGGCAATTTTGTTCAGGGAAGTGTCGCCGGCGCCGGTTTTTCCGGCTTTCAGCTTCTCAACCTCGGCAAAAATTGCTTCCTGGCTCGAATTTTCGGGAATCTCCAGCAACTGACAGAGTTTTTGAAGCAAATCCACTTTGTCCTCCGTTTGGTTGTTGAAATTATTGTCTTCCTGCTTGTTAAAAGCTTTCAGTTCTAAATTCGGGTAGTTGGTTAACCCGGCGCATTTCAATGCCAGCACGTTGCCGTTCTTGTCATGCGTAAAGACTGGCGACAAATAGCGATACTCGCGGTTTTTAATCTGTTCCCTGGCTTTTGCCGTCCATTCGACGACACCCCATAAACCTTCATCGCCTTTGTTAATCAGCTTCTTAATCCAACCGCCGGCCGGCGCGGGCTGGCCGTTTTTGTCGGACAGAAAAGTCTGATGTTCGTAATCGACGACAAGGTCGAGCGTGTTTGTCGCCGTGTTCGGATGAAAGCGCCGAAGGGTGTTTTCAATAACCCTGTCCGCGTCCAACATTGAAAAACGACGACCGTCGCGGCCGGAAAAACGGCCGTAAGGAATTAACTGGACTTCGGCGGCAACGTCACCGTCCAAGTCCAGTTTTGCAGAATTTAACGCTATGTATGAATTTGTATCAGTCATGCCCTTAAGGTAGACCGATTTGCTGCGGATAATTAGACTGACTGGTGTCAGGGGAAACGCTCATTTAAACAAAACCTGCAAGGTTTTGTTGCCGGAAAAGGCAGCCGGCATTCCGCCGTCGTTAAACGGACATTAAACGTCCGATTTTTACCGATTTGCCTTTTTTCGTAACTTTACCCGGCAAGAAGAAAAAAAACGCCTGAAGGCAAAAAAACATTTTTTGAATTTTGCCGCTTAAAAGTTAAAAATGATTGAAAATAAATTTTATCCGTTCTATAATAATATACAGTTGCAAAACACGGTGAATCTCGAGGCCGTAGGCTGAAATGTCGCGTGCGAGTGTATTCGAGCCTCGCTGCAACTATTTAAGCCTTTTGCCCTTGCGCAGAAGGCTTTTTATTTGCGCCTCATAAGTCAGATGGTAGCTCTGGGTAAATATCTCGTCGCCCTTGCGGGTAATCTTAACCGCCAGCCAGTATTTTTTATCCTTTATTTCCTTAACCGCGACCACGCTTTTTTCCGTATCCTGCACCAAATAGTCATAATCGCGGGCAACTTCCGGTATGTTTTGGTAGTCTTCGAGTTTTAAATCCGGGTGATGATGTTTGTTCTTTATCAGCGATTCGTCTGAAAAATAAATTGCACTGACTTCCGTTTTGAGCGTCTTTTTTATCAAATCGTCGGCCGCCGCCACCACATAATAGCCGCTCGGGGCTTCGTAAAAATCGGCGAAATCCTCGTCTTTAACCATGTTTCGGACGGTATTGTCGGTAATTTCGGCCGGCCAGGAGGCAGCCTTGTCCGCAACCTGTTCGCGAGATTTTACCCGTAAATTTGCCTTGCCCACATTATAATCAAACCCGGGGTCAATACCGTAGGGAACGAGCTGAACCTGACCGGTCTTCCGATTGAGCCAGGACACATATTGCAGTTCCGGCCCGGTTTCCACCTTCAGCCCCCGGGCTTCGACTTCCGCCCGGCTCAGCTGCCGGACAATACAGCGGCAGTTCCACCCCAGCGGCGGATATATCTTGTTCCAAATCGGATCGTCGACCCGGTAAACCTTGTTCGCCCAAACGCGATGGCTTGCCCGGGTGCGGTTGTCGTCAACAATGATAAACTGCAAATACGGCATATAATCCTTCCGGCGCTGAATTCGCTCCCATCTGCCGGCGGCATAGGCTGCCCGCAGATTGGTGTCGTATATCGTCCGCAGCCGGCGCATAGACCCCAGCTGAACGCCGTCTTCGGTTTTTCCCCACCAGCCTTTACGCTGCAAAACCGGCTTGAGGTTTTTCTGAAAATCGCGCAGGGTTTCGCCGCTTTCTATGGCTTTGTCAATCTCGTTGTAAATGTCGGTTAAAATGTCGGCGTAAACGGAACGGGCAACGGTAAAGAACCGGGCGTGTTCGCCATGCCACAAATCCGTCCAGTGGTCGGTTGCCTTCAGCGATTTGCGGCGGAAAAACTCGACCGCTTCCCGGGGTAAAATCTTATCCGTCATCTTTTTCCCCCGCCGCCCGGGTATAGACCGCGTTGTTTGCCAGAGAAACCGCCAACCGTTTTGGGTCGGCGCTCACCTCCGGCAGCTGTTTTTTCAATTCCTCAAGGCCTTTGCCTTCGGCAATCAGTTTTTCAATCAGGCCGTCAACCTTGTTTAACAGGGGTTCTTCCAGCATTTCCCAGTCTTGCAGCGCTTCATCGGCAACCTCATCGACAAAATCGGCAGCCGCCGGGGAAGACTGTTTATTGAACGCGGCGGCCGGCGGACGCTCAAAAGAAGCGGGCGTCATGACCTGGCCGAAAACGTCGTCGGCATCTTCCGGCGCGTCCAGGCCGAGCTTGGAACGAAGCTGCTTTTTCGACAAAGTTAAACCATAAGGCGCCAGAACGCCTATGTTCTGAACCAGTGCCGAGATGTCCTCTTTTTCCGGCGTGCCGATAATCAGCTGCGGATAACGGCGCTGGCGTCCGAAGTTCAGGTCGATTATCGGGCGGACAAGGTCGCGGTTAAGAACGGCGGACAACTGCTTGGCGTCGGAACTGGCAATGTCCATCCGCACTTCGTTGTGTTCCTTGCTGACCGCGTGACCGCCGGAGATGGCGTCGGTTGTCGTGGTCTGGCCTAAAACCAGTTTTGAAATGGCCTGGTCATAATATTCAATATGTCGCTGAAACGCGTCGCTGCCGGCAGAAGTTTCCGTCTTCAGAAACTCGATGACCATGTCCTGGGGAATAATCGCGGCCGCGTCCGCGCCTATCGTATAGACGGCCTGAAGCAGATTTCTCTTGTCCTTGTCCGTCGCACCCTTGCCGTATTTTCCGACCCTGAACGGATGACCGTAAACCTCAAGAAAAGAAACCCAGTCCTTGGCCGAATAGTTCTTGAACAAATACGGCCAAACGGCCGCCCGCGCCAGACCGCCGCGAATGTCAAGCCCGGATTTTGCTTTGATTGTCGTGTAGATATATTTAAAAGGCGTCAGCTCTTTTAAGCCTTCCGGCGTTCGCAGGCAGGGCGTTGCCAAATCATTGGCAACAAAGCCGAACCAACGCGGATCTATCCAGTTTAATTTTTTCGGCAGCCATTGGTTTTCCGAAGTTTCCCAGACAATTTCGGTAACCGAAAAACCTTTGCCGATGGCGTCCAGCATGTCAAAAAGTTCCGTTTCCAGCGTATCCCGCTTAAGAAAATCGCGGACAAAATCGCTCTGGCGCTGCTCTTCCGGGCCGTCGCCGGACGGAACGACGGTTATGTCCAGCTGCGCAACGGTTCGCTTGCGCGTACTCAAAACGGTGCTGTACTGCGTGTCTTTTTCTTCCATCTCTTCCGCCAGCTCCAAATAGGCCAAAACGTCACCTTCGGCGGCATCTCTCAAAATCCGCGCCAGCTTTACCGGCGTCAGACCGTTGCTCGGAAACGAACTGTAATAATCCCGTACGCCGGCAATAACCGGCGAGGCCTCCTCCTGTGTCAACAAACTGCGGTTAAAATAGCTTTTAATCTTATCAAACATTATAAACATCCCTTCCAACTGCGAAAATCTTCCCGGCTTTCGTCAAGCTCTAAATCCCCGGTTCCCATGCAGCCTTCATAAACCGGCACGCCTTCCTTGCTCATGGCGTATATACCCAAGACAAAAGCAATGCAGCTGTCGCCGTGCCGCTTGTTGCCGTGTTCGTCTTTCGTCCGGATCTCGGCGACCGTCGGCACGCCTTTAACCAGCTTCACAACCTTAAAATCGTTCAAAATATTGGCGTTTCGCGGCAAACTGACCCGCTTTTCTTCAAAATAGGCCTTGGCGCGCGGCATATTCTGGCTGTACCATTGCGTCGTCAGCATAACCTCTTCAACCGCGGCGGCGCCGTATTTTTGGCAGGCGACTTCCGCCAGATAGGAACCGTTGCCGCGGGCGTCATAGGCGGAGAAGCGGAAAAGCGGCAGGTGCGCGGTGATATAGTCGGCAATCTGCCATTGCTGTTCGTGCGGCATGTTGCGGATTTCCAGGACAAACGCCGTTTTGAGATTTAAGCCGGCATCTTCCTGCAAAACCGCGCAAACCGACAGGTCGCCGGAACGGCCGAAGTCATAACCGAAGCCTGAAGCCAAATTCGGGTTCATTTTTTCAATAACCGGCTGAAGATTGTCTTTTATCCAATCGTTAATAAAATCAACCCTTTCAGCCGACGGGGCGGCGGTAAATTCAGGTTTAACCGCTAATTCTAAAACCGGAATGTCCGGCTGCATACATTGTTCAACGATTAAGCGGCTGAAATAGTTTCCGGATCCGTTGGCCGGAATACAGTCCAGCTCTTCCGCCGCGCTGTCGCCGTAAAATTTGTAAATGTCGGCTTTCCATTGGTCTTCGGCTGCCTGGCTCCACTCTTTGCCTTGTTTCTGGCAAATCCGCTTGTAAAGTCCCTGGCGCAAAGCGTCGTCAAAAGTGCAGCGCAGCAGCTTGTAGGGGCTTTTGCCGGCCCGGATGTCTTTTATCAGGTCATTAAATGGGTTGTCTTCGCCGTTATGCGTGGAGATGATTAACACCTGGCCGCCCCAGATAAGCAGCGCGAAAGCCGCTTTTAACACCTCTTTTAAATCGTCATGGAAAGCGGCCTCGTCGATAATGACAAAGCCCTGCTTACCGCGCAGCGCCCGGGCAACCGACGGCAACGCGACAACCTCTTTGCCGTTGGCAAAAGTCACACGGAAAGCTTTGATGTCTTTGTCCGGATTATCCGGATCTTTGAAAATATATTCTTCCGCCTCGGAACAGGCTTCGCCGATTTTTTTCGCCCATTCGCCGACATACTGGATAAATTCGCGGGCCATTTCGTAGTCATAGCCCATATAATAAGTATTTTGTGCATTTTCAGCCGGTGATGATACGAATACAGCAACTGCTGCCGCCGCCCAGGAATAACCGGTTCGGCGAGACTTTTCAACGACGGTAACCGGTGAGGTCAAAGCCGTTGTGCTTAAAAGCTGTTGATAATATAAAAAAACTTTGTCCCGCTGAAATTCTTCCATTTTTAGACTATCCCGAAAATTTCACGCTTAATAAAGTCAAGGTTTTCTGCCGAAATGCCTTTTTTCTTGCCGGCCTTTTCAACGGCTTGCGCTGCTTTCTCGGCAAATTCTTTGCGCAGTTGAATAACGTTTTCAACATTTTGCTTGGAAGCCTGAACCAGTTTTTGCAGACTGGAAGCCATGAAAAAAGCGTCTTTGCTGTCCATAGTGATAGTTTCGCCCTCATTATTAACCATCATTTTAAGGATTAACGAGTGCATCAGCTCAATATTGACCTGACTGACCTTGTTTTCGCTCTCGTCGCCGAAGTTCTTTGCCAGCGCCTCGGCCACGATCCGCGACTGGCGAATTGACTTCGAAACCTCCTCCAGCTGCTTGCAATGCCGCCCCAGCGCCGAACGCGACACGTCAACGTCCAGCTCTTTGAGCTTTTCTAAAATCTCATCAATGGTTTTGCCGGCTTGGCGCAGCTGGCCGATTTTTTCGCGAATGGCAGCGGGAAGGCGGTCGATGCTTGAGTTTCTGGCCATTATAGCCTCCTTATTCAGGTCTGGGCTTTTTGACGCCCGGCACGGTTGCCCGGCCGCGGGCGACGTCTTCGCCGCGGGAAGTCAGGCGTGCTACTGTAACCCGGCCGTCAAGCGGTTTTTCGACCGTAATCAGCCCCAGTTCCGCCAAGAAGGCAAAATCCGCCCAGATAACCTCACGGCTGACACCGTGGCCGATTTCCCCCAAAGCTGTCTGCATAACGCTGTCGTTCAGGCTGTAGTCGTTGTCTTCTGCCAAAAAACGAAGCTCCGCAAGGCGGCGGTCTTCTGTCATGAAATCACGATAAGCCATTGTTATTTGTTCCCCATTAAGTAATCCTGTTGGCGTTCCAGTGTTTTTTCTATGATCGAAAGTGTTTTGTTCTGTGTCGCCAGTTCTCCGGTAATATGTTCAAGGCTAAGCTGCATTTTATGAAAATCACGCTGCGAAGGCATGCCGGAAACCTGATTTTTGAGTTCGGAAACCTCGCCGGCCAACGTCTGATAAGTTTCTTTTGTAACAAATTTGGTCTTTATCGACCACCAGATCCAACCGCAAAAACCGCCTAAAATCCAGATCAGAAAATTTGAGTTGCTTTGTACAAAATCAACGATTGCCACGCTCTGCCTCCTCCTGACAATCAACACACAATCTCACGCCCGGAACGGCTTTGCGGCGTTCCGGCGGAATAGGCGCGCCGCAGATTGCGCATTTACTCCGACTTCTCAAGGCACGACGCCGCTGTTTGCGGCATTCGGCCAGAGCTGAACTGTTAAATGCGGCTATTTCTGCGGTTGCCATATCTACAACGTCGACCACGTTATTTTCCTTTAAGCGCGACAAACAAACCGTATAAGCTGGCAATGCCGGCGATAACGCTCATTAAATTGTCGGTAATCGTTGCCTGCGTGTCCGCTGATATATCAATACCGCAGAAGCTCAAGATGCCGCACACGACGGCAACAACGGAACCGATGACCGTCTTTGACTTCCAAAACGGCGTTTTTTCTTCCGAACTTTCTGTTGACATGGTAACTCCTTATATTAATAAGTGAACAAAGCCGGACGCAGACCGGTATAGTCCGCCCGGCGGTCTAAATGAATAAAACTTTTTGCAATGCCGACACTCCAGCCGAGAGCAATCGCCACCGCTACCAGCTGCCTATCGTAGTCGGCGCCGCGGCGCTTGACGTCAACCGCACAAGTGCCACCGGTCGGATAGGCGGCGTTTTCGGTTAAATGAAAAGAGCGCGGGCTGCCTTTGACGCTCTTATTATGGCCCGGACAACGGCAGCAAGACGTAATTGTCATCGGCAACCCCAGTTTAAGGCGCAATTCTTTTAATTTATCCGCAAAACCTGGAGCAAGTTTCAAAACGCCGCAATGGCGGCATGCCAGTTCGTTGTCGGTAAAAAGAATTTTGCCTTTGTCCGTAATCATAAAAAACCTCATTAACTAACGTTACAGGGCAAGTATATGCCCGGACGGCGGCAAGGGTTAGGCTGACTGGTGTCAGGGGAAAGACTATGTATTTAATGAAATTAAATACATACACTTGCGAAAATATTTTAATTTGATATAAAGGAATAACTCATTGTCGGAAGGAGAAAATCAATGTTCAAAGCTGTTTTGTTGATAGTGGCCGGTTTGTTGTTGTTCGTCATGGCCGATTTTGGCGGCGAGCCGCGGCAGTTTCCTATTGTTTACGATATGCCGCCGGCAGAAAACGCCAACCCGGTTTTCAGCGACGAAGCTATCAAACAGTCGGCACGGGTTTTAAGAAATAACTGCAAATTTCTGTTTTTCGCCGCCGTTGACGATGTTGTCAAGGCCAGTTCCTTCCATTCCGAGGCGTATCCGTACATGACGGAAAAATACGGCTGGACGGATATGATTGTCGTTAACGTCCAGTTAAAAGACCGTTTAAAATCCATTTCCCCGCAATACCACGCCGGCGGCCACTTGCTGACCTTTTATCTCGGCAGCGGCACCAAAAGCGGTGTTATTACCGACAAACGCCAGGCGCAGCAAATTTGCGGCTGGGAAGAAAGCGGCGACGGCAGTTCAATGTTTCACGAAATACCCGAATTAAACGTATTAAAAAAGGCCGGTTAAACGGCCTTTTTTTTGAAAAACTCCTGAATTGTAATCCTCGGAACACTTAATAAAGAATTAACCGGCTCATACGGCAGAACTTCAACATGCTTTAATGTAGGGTTGAACAAAACAAATACTTTCTCTGTTTTAATGCCGTGATGAAAAAAAATCCGGTAATTTTTACTTTCAGCATAATTAAAAAGTTTTTCAATTTCCTGCTCTGATGTGTCGGCTTCATCCAGAACGACAATAAAAGCATTCTTTTTAATTTCCGTGATTAATTTTGTGTTCATCAAAACATTTCCTTTCCAGAAATTCCGCCTTCTTGCCTTTGTTGAACTCCGACAACGGCCGAAAATAGCCCATGACCCGCGTCCATACCTCGCAGGGCTGGCGTTCGGCATCTGTCAATTTTACATCTGACATTAAATTCCTCCTAACCGCTAAAAAACCATCCCAGGATAAAACCCGCCATAAAATAACAGACAACAACCGGTTCCATTTAATCTCTCCCGTCGTTGTTAATGCTGCGGATAAACGCCTCTTTCGTCATTTCCTCTCTTTGGCTTTTGGTAAAAAAAGCCAAAATCCACAACGAAAGCAAAATGACAGCGATCAGACTGTTGCCGAGATAATTATAATTAATATACATGGTCGCCAGCAGGCAGGAAAATGTTACCAAGTCTTCAACGACAGATTCCGCCAAAGTCCGGCTGCTGCACCAAAAGGTATATTTTCCCACCCTGTAATATTTTAATTTCTTCATCTCACACCTCAAAATTTTTAACGATAAAATGCTGCATCTGGTCGGGAGTCTGCCCGGTCAGAATAGTTCTGCCTTTGCGGGTAATGTCACCGCCGGCACGGAAAAAACAATAATCGCCCAAAGCGACAAAATCAGGATAAGAATATACATAGGCCGGATATTGATAGTTGCCTTTGCAAAAATCCCGTGTTTTTATCCATTCGATAAACTGCTCCCAGTTCATTATTGAACGACCTTTACGAAAACGGTTTGATAAAGAACCGTGTCGCCGGCTTGCAAAACGCCGGCTTCGCTTTCGTCTTCGCGCCAGCCCTCAAGGGCTTTCCTGACAATCTCAATCGTTTTCATATCCGTAGCCGTTACCATCAACAGCCCGTTACACCGTTTTATTTTCAGCTTGTTCATTTTCTTTCCTTTCCTGTTGTTCGATATAATCTATTAAGGGCAGAGCCAAATAGTTTTTTTCCTTGACCCGGTAGACCGTCCGTTCATGAACGACCATCTTTTTGACAATCTCGGAAACGCTGACGCCTTTTTCCAGCATTTGCGCAATCTGAACTTTTTTCTTGCCCATACCCCGGAAATAACTCATCGGAATAAGCAGTTCCCCGGAACCCAGAGCAAGACTTAACTTTTTAACGTTTTCGACGCCCAAAAGCTGACAAAGCGGCATTTTTTCAGTCGGTTTTTTCGGAATATAAATCGTCGAACCGCCGCATTCGCTGACAAGTTTCAACGTCAGCGCCGCCCCGATGACGTTGTCGATTTCGGCCAGAATTCCGGTAAACTCACTCACGGCATCCTCCTTTGCATTCCTCGCGCTCAATCCATTTTTTCAGGCACTCGATAATTCGCTGCGCCCAGCTTTCTTCCAAAAATTGGGCAGAACTGCGTTTGCCTTTCGTCATCCGGCAAACCCAGTTATCCAGGTCAACCAGATTCGTCGACCTGACTGCGCCCAAATCCTGAAGATGCCCCCATAAGGCGTAGATTTTTTCCAAATCGGCTCGTCCGGTTGGAACTTTGCGATATTGGTTCGGATTTTTCCGATGTTTCCAGCCTTTTTCCTCAAAAGCTTTAACGACCTTAAGCAACTGGCGGTCAGTGCAGGCTTTGCCGCTGGTCTTGCCGACCGCTGCAAAGATAACCGACCGATAAGTTTCCTCATCAAGGCCGAGCGCTTTTCTGGCGATATGGATTTTGCCCAAAAGTATTTTGCGTTCCTGTGTAATTTCCGTTTTTTTCATTAGCTTTAACCTGGCTCATCAGTACAGGGGGGTTAATCTCCTGTAGACGACGGATAAAGACACCGCCGTTTCGCTTGCGCGCGCTTAAGTTCTTTTTACATGACAGCCTCCCGGGTTTCTGTTAATACGACTTTTTTATTTGGAGATTGAAAATCTGCCCTAATCCGCCGCAATATTTAAGGGAATGGGCTTCCAGCTGTCGCTGTCGCCGATCCGCTCATAAAAACGGACATATCCTTTGGAAGAAACGACGTTAATGCTTTCGGACAACGCCATCATAGCTTCCAGCCATTTCTCGTCCTGAATTTTCAGACGCCGAAGCCCTAAAATTCTGTCGGCAGAAACCTGGCCTTTCTTGTCGGTCTGAAAAGCGAAATTCACCATACTGATTAGTTTTGAATTGGCGCCGGCAGACCAGCTTTGAATGCACTCGTAAATTTTCTCTTTGGCAATTTGCAGCTGTTCGTCAAACGCGATTTTGTCAGCATAGGCCCGTTCTATTTTGTAACGGCCGTCAAAAGAGATTAACGTTACATTGCCTTTTTTGCCCTTGGTCTTCAAATTATACTGTTCGGCCGAAATGCTGATAAACTGTGCAATCTCGTCAAAAGCAAATTCCTTAAAGCTTTTAATTTGCTCGGACTGAACTTTTGCTTTTGCAATCAGATTATTGACAACGTCGTTCCGGAGCAGGTCAATCGGCTTGATTTGCGACTTGGGAACCAGCATTCCCTGAGCATTTTCCATAAAATCGTCCTTATTAAATTCTGTCATAAAAACCTCCATTTTCTTTAAGAGTTAAAAGCTTGTTCTTCAGCCTGTGCCTTCTTTTCCAGACGCGCCAGGTTCACGCTGATACAGTCAAGCACCTTGCGGTTGCGTTCGATTTTGCTGTAGCAGGCTTCGTTATCCTCTCGGATTGCAGAAGCGCGGTCGCGCAGATACGCGATTTTTTCGGCTAAATTGCCGTTTAAACGATAGTTAAACATCGGCATTCTCCTTCGTACGGTTAAACTTACATTGCCGGCAGGCCCGGAATAACCGGATCCGGTTCGGGTTGCCAGAATTGGAAAAAGGTTGCGCCTGGTTGAAAAGGCAGTCACGGGTCAAAATCTCTCCGAAAACCGGGCATTCGTGCGTACTGTTCATCAAAACTGCTCGAATACGTTCTTCAACGGCGGCGATTGTCCCTTTATAATCATTCTTCAAAACAAGGCTGATTGTAGCCTTTGAGTATTTTATCCGGGCGGCAACCTTGCCCTGGGACGTTTTGTCGCATTCTTCGGCCAAAATTCTTATCCAGTCGGGTAAATTATCGCCCCAGTAGAGGCGGGCTTTTTCAGTTGAGTTCATCTTCCACCTCTTTCTTATTGCTCCAGATGACTTTCTGCAAATTAGGGTCATATATTTGCTTCGTTTTTTGAATTTGCGGCGCCAGCGGGCCGGTGTTCATACCGAGAACCAGCGTGTAGTTCTTGTCCCCCTTTTTCTTTCGCAGATAACCGGCCGTCCGCAGCATTTTCAAATAACTGTCAATGGCAACCAGCGAAAAGGTGACGCCCAGGCCGGAAAGCATGGCTTCAAGGTCAAGCAGTGACAAAGATTTGTGTATCCGGATGCACTTCCAGATTTTATTCTGAACACTTTCGGAAACGTCCTGACCCTGCCGGTTGACCCGCGGATGACAAAAGCCCGTGTCTTTGATAAGCTCATATTGAGAGTGCTGGATGCGCCTGCTTCCCTCAAAATAAATAAACTTCTTGCTCAGGTAACCGCCTTTTGCCAACGACAAGACATAAGTTGAAATCGTGGCGTGGTTCAGCTTTGTTTCCTTTTCCAGGTCAACAATCGTGAAAACCCGGAGTTTCCGAATGGCGGCCCAAATAATCTTTCGGTTATTTTTGGCCTTGTCTACCGGTAACTGTCCCAACATCTTAAATACTCCGAATCAGAGGGGCGTTTCCGGTAATAAGTTCACGCTTTCCCCAACCGGCCAGGTCAACTCTGCTTTTGCCTTCCGCCAGCATGTCGTCTTCAATTTTGGCCAAATTGACAACAATGCGACGCACGCGGCCTTCCGACTTTTCCCAAACCTTTTTCAGCAGGTCGTCGGCAATCTCAACTTTCTTGCAATACATGGCCCGCAGTTTGACGGCATCGTCAAAATTAGCCGGCACGGCATTAATCCAGTCTAAAATTCTGTTGTGGAAACGTTCGATTTTTTCAAGTTTGTTCGGCAGCCGTTCTTCCCCGATAAGGATGATTGCTGCTTGCGAACCGTCGTAAATGTCGCGGGTCATATCCGTCAGGGCTTTACTCTCGACACAATAATCAAATTCGTCGATGATTAGCGGCCGATTGGAAATCGAAAGCTGCGAACAGACCTGATCCATCATTGCGCCGACGGTCTTTTCAGCCGGAACGCTCATCTCGTTCAAAATTGCCTGAAGAAACGTCTTCTTTGTCCAAGTCGATTTTGCCGACACATAATAGGCGCCGTATTCAATCGCCGCATAACTCGCGGCGAAAGTCTTTCCGTAACCGGACGGGCCGCGAACCACTATTAAACCCGGAAGATAATCCGGCCGGTTCATAACCTTTTCGATGGCGTAGGTAATAACGCCGATATTTTGCAAACTAGCATAATTATTGACTTTTAGAGCATTACTCTGCATATTATATATCCTCTATAATGGATGTTATAGAAAGGGAGTTGTCTATTGGCGTAGGAACTCCCGCCCCAGTGGTTGCCTGAAAGACTGCAATCTTTCAGGCAATCCTTACATAACTTCGGCTTTTGAGGCCTCCAGCCTTCTCATCGCCGAAAATTCCGATGAAAACTGATAATTTCGATAAAAATCCATTTCCTCGCTGTTTAACCTTTCTCCTTTTGCTAACTGATTGTCTAAATCCTGCCAGTGAACAAAGCGCTGCCGTGCCATGATTTCCCGCGGCATTTCGACAACATTGTTGTTCCTGGCCGTTTCCATTTTATCAATGATTCGTTTTTCCTGGCTGGAAAGCTGACGGCTGACCGGCATTTTCTTATTTTCCAGAACCTTTTCAGCTTCGGCCAAAAATTGCGAATTATAGGAAATTTCCGGTTTGGGAAACAAAACAACATTCGGCTGCTCTTTTGCCTTTTGCTGCATAATCTCGCCGGCAATATCCTTTGTTTTATAAATCTTGCTAAGCTTTTTAAGAACCTGCTTGGATTCGTTAATAAGCCGTTTCTGCTGCGCCTTGCGCGCCGTAGCCACCTCTGCGCGGCTGATTCCTTTTCTTTCGGGACAAATCGCTTTGCAAATAAAATGCCCCTCAAGAGTAAAGACATAAACTTCGCCCCAGTTGGCCTCGTCATACAAAACCTTAACCTGCTGATTCTCATAACCGCCCAAAAACTGGCTGTCATAAAACGCGTTGTCAATCGCAATGCCTTTCTTCGGCTGAACGGTTCGCAGACCGTCGCCGCTGGTTGGCGACAGCAAGATGTCAAGCGCGCGTTCGTTTTGGATTTTTTGAATTGTGCCTTTATAATCGGCCACCATCTGCAACGGGGTTTTCCCGTTCAATCCGCCGTGCGGCTTAACCATATAGCAGTTATTTATCCAGTCATCGCAAAACTTTTGAAGTTCTTCGACGGACAAATAATCTTTAGGATTTCGCTTTGCCTTGCCCATGATATGGTCGGCAAACGACTTGCGCGCTTCAATGTTTTTGCGCTCGGAAACGTTATGCCCGATATATCCGGGAAGAACTTCAAGAACGTCATGCGAAAAGGTACGAAAAACCCTTTCGATATGCGGCTTTTGTTCCGGTGTAAACGGTTTACAAAAACGGCGTTCGATTTCCAAACTGTCAAAAACCCGGCACATGTATTTGCTTGCATAGTCTGCGCCGTTATCCGTTTTAATGCTTTCCGGTACACCCCATTCCAACAGGCAAGCCCTTGTAATCGCGCTTACGGCGGTTGAATTTGACGTTTTGGACACCAAAAACTTAACCCGGCGGGAATAGACATCAATCACTCCGACGATATTATGACGTTCGCCGTCATTCAGAATTATGTCCGTCGGCGTTGAGTCAAACTCCCAGAGCTGGTTCAACCTGACAATGTTTTCGGAGAAAGAACCGGAAGCCGCCATAAACTTGTTTTTCCACTCATCAGGATTCTTTATTGCGGTAAAGGTGGACGCGTTGTCTTTTTTCCACCGTTTAACCCATGTTTGAACGGTGCGGTACGACGGCAAATCCTCCTCACGGAACTTGCTGCGCAACCCGGACATTATCTTGCCTGAATCAATATGCGGATACTCGTAAATTAACCCTAAAATGCAACCTTTAAGCTCTTGGTTCCTGTCAATTTTAGTGTCGCCTTTACGATTCCCGTAACTGTCGACCAAACCGGACAGGCCTTCCTTTTTATAAGCGCTTTCCCAGCTGAAAAGCGTCTTCGGACTGATTCCGCTTATAATCGCCCGGATTGTCTGGTTATCTGCAAAAATCTGACGTTCATTGTACTTCTTGCAAAATTCCTCCCGGGCCTTTGATACCGGCAAACCTTCAGCGTCTAAATACTTATTAAACTCTTTTATAATCGTTTCCCGGATTTCCGCTTTTTGCAGCTGTGTGCTGTTTACGCGTATCAGTTTAGCCAAAGATTCTTCCGCCTCTTCCGTAAACTTACGTTTTAATATGGCATCGCTCATTCTTAAAACCTGGATAACTTCCGATTTTATAATTGTCGGCAAATCATCAAGGTGAAACTCTCTGCCGCCGCCTTGTCCTTCGCGCGGCCGACTGGGCCAGTTCTCGGCCTTTGCCCGGTAACTCACGGCTCTTTTAGTCTTCCCAAGAGAAGGAAGTCCTAAATCGGCAAGCTCTTTTGCAGAAAACCACTCTTTCATTATTCCGCCTCTTTCTGAATATAACGTTCGGGAAAAATTTCTCTAACATCAACGCCTAATTCTTCGGCAATTGCCCGCTCGCCGGAAGGCAGCGGTCTGTTAAGAGCAACCCGACAAGCTGATTCGCTCAAGCCCCTGACAAGGGCAGCCCGAGAAAGCGACGAGCCTCTTTTTATCAATTCTGCTTTTATGACTTTCGGATCCCACATTAAAAAATTTCCTTTATTTTTTATAAGTTTCTGCTATCATTCACGAAACGTTAATTGCAATATAGTGAAACTTTACGCATAAATCAAGCATAATCTTTCACCTATTTTGCAATAAAAGTGAAAGTTTGCGCAATTACAGAGGCTTAACATCCGCTTTTAATTGTGAATAATGTTTATCGTATGAGGTTTTTTATGGATATAGGCCAACGATTTAAGAAAATACGGGAAGACTTGGGTTTTACTCAAGACGCAATGGCAAAATTTCTCGACTGTACTTCCCGGTCTGTGAAAAGCTACGAAAGCGGCACCTTACCAAGCAATGAAATTCTGTGTAAACTTGCAAAAGCCGGCATAGATACAACATGGCTTCTCGCTGGTCATGTCAAACGGCCGAACGTCATTAATATTTACAATGTCGAGTTCTCCGCAGGCTGCGGAAGCTTTATCCGGGACGAAAATATAGACACTCAAATTTGCGTTCCGGAAGAATTCTTCAAACAGTACAATTTACCCCCGCAATACACCGCCGGAGTCTATGTCCGCGGCGATTCGATGGAGAAAATGTTTTCCGATCACGATATAGCTTTTTTGGACATGTCAATTCAGCGTTTTATCCATGACGGAATTTACGCTTTCGTTTATGACGACAGTTGCTTTATTAAACTTCTCCAGCTGGAAGGCAAGGCTTTGAAAGCTGTTTCCCTCAACGACCACTATTCGCCGTGGTTAATCGAAGACGAAAATTTGTTTAAAATTGTCGGCATGGTAAAGGCTGGCATTTGCGGCACAAATTAACTTTATTTTGTCCAAATCATTTCCCACTTATTTAAAAACTGGGAAATAATAACGGCTTAATTTTTCCCAGTTTCTAAAAGTAAAGTGAGAAAAACAAAGACTTAACTATATGTTTTTAATCGCTTTTTTAACTTTTCAAAATGTAAAAGCAAATTGCAAAATGCAAAACCATTTTGCGCTCACAAAAAAACGGTCTTCACAAAACAAAAGCCCGTATAAATCGTTTTAAATAAGTGTTTAATAGAGCTTAAAACGGCGGTTAAACAGGGCGTTCAATGGTCAGGTCATCCCGATATATCCCGTTAAATCTCACAAAATCCCAGTTTCTCAGTTATGTAAAACCAAGTTTTCTCTTACAGGTCGGTTTCCCGACGCAAAAATTGCACCTGTTTTTTTTATAAAAAACTGAACACTTGCGGCAATGGGCCGTACCTGGTTCAAAACGTTCTTTACATCAGACAAAAAACTGTTAAAATAAAACTGTTGTTTTTAGAATTTATATATTATTTTACTTAAAAATATCTTGTTTTATGTCAGTTTTTTCATTTATGACCATTTGCATCGTCGGAACAGTCGTTATCGGCGCGGCCGGGTTGATCATCGACAACCGGCTGGATAAAGAAGAAGGCATCGGGTATGATCATCATGGCAACGAGATTGCGCACAACTGGACCGGGGGACTGGTTTTGCTGTGGTGGACGCTTTGCGGTATCGGCGGTCTTTTTCTGTCCGCGCTTCCTCATTGATTTCGGCAACGACAGTAATCACCGGCAAAAAAGAGGCTTTGTCAAAGCCTCTTTTTTAAGCCCTGAAGCAGATTTAAAATTTTTGATTCATCAGTTCCGCAATTCCGAGCCGGTCGCGGAAAAACCAGGCTGCCGCCAGCACGGCCGCCAACAGCAGAAAAGCCGTCAGGGCGCTGATACCGCGGGAAGAACTTTCCGGCAGCTTGATATTCACTCCTTTTTCCCGGGCATAAAAGGCATAAATGCGGCAAGCGGAAATGACATAGACGGGGCGAAAAACAAGCATGATAAAAATCAATACTGCCAACAGAGGCGCGCCGGCCAGCAGATAAAACTCATAAACCGCATTGTCTTCAAAAATACTTCCGCTCAGTTCCGGCAACATCCACAACAGCGCAAACATTCCGAGATAGCCAACGATACCAAATCCCCAACAGACCAGCGAATACCCAATCCGCAATTTGACCAGCATGCCGAAACGTTCCTTGAGCAAATTCAGCGAATCGCCGCAAGCCTCTCCGACGCTTCGACCGCTGAGCAATGCCGGCAGAAAGCCGAGCGAAGACAATTTCCATCCCTGATAAACGGCCTCATTTGCCAGTTTGACCGCCAACGGCGTGCGATCGTTTTTCTTTGGCAAACGTTCCAAAATACGCATAACCGTCCACCAGCCGTCCAACCAGCTGAACACCCACAGACTCCAAGATTTTGGCAACACTATTTTCAGGCATTCCGCCACCGTCGACTCCCTGCCCGTAAAACGCAGAATATACGATGCGTTCATGCAAGCCGTCAACAAACCAAGAGGATAGGCGGCCAAACCGACACAGACAAAAGACCACATCAGCAGAACAAGGCTGACGGCACTGTCGCCGCCGTCGCCGCTTTGCCAAACGTCCTCCGGCACCAGAGCCAAAGCCTGTACCCAAAGGTAATAAGCGATACCGATCACCGCCCATTGCAAAAAGGCAAAAACAATGTTTTCCTTTTCGCCGAAAATAAAACGAAGAGAAACGGCACCGCTGTTAAAATAGCCGGCAACGGCCGCTCCCCGTCCCGGTTTTTCATTTTTTTCCACAATCGTGCCGGCACCGGCTTTTAAGTGTTGCAGATCTGTTTTAATTTCCCGATAACTTTGCATTTTTAACTTTCCCCGTTTTTGCACACGTCCACCCAAACGCCGCCGGAATATCGTTCCAGTTCGGCAATCGACAGACCGATCGCGCTGTCGGCGCTGCCGCAGGCGGGAAAAACGCAGTCATATTTTTGCAGCGAACGGTCAAGGTAAATTTCCACTCCCGGATTAACGGCAAACGGGCAGACGCCGCCGGCCGGGTGACCGGTAAACGCTTCCGTTTCCTCCCGGAGCAGCATTTTCGCCTTTGCGCCGAAGCGGGCTTTGTATTTTGCGTTGTCGATCCGCGCATCGCCGGCGGCCACGATCAACAGAACCCTTGTTTTCAACGCAAAGGAAAGCGTTTTGGCAATCCGTCCCGGTTCACATCCCAGCACCGCGGCCGCCAGTTCGACGGTCGCGCTCGAACGGCCGAATTCCATAATCCGGTCCGCCAAACCATGCTGACGAAAATATTCGCGGACTTTTTCCACCGACATTTTTTCTCCCTTCCTCCCGTTTTTTCTTTCTTCGCCGTACACCGGTCCGGCATTCGTCCGGCGCTTTTTACTTTAAATGACAATCCGCTGATGTTCAACAATTAACTTCGTTTGTTTTTTCGTTGTTTTTAGGCATATTTTCCCTTAAGATGTGATAAACTGACTATTGACGGGGAAAAACGATGGAATTTTGGTTCTGGTTTATCATTTTCGTTTTGTTCATTATGCTGATGAACGCAAAATCCGACATCAACCGGCTGGAACGGCAGCTGAACGAACTGGCCAAGCGCCTAAAAACGATTATGCCGCCGGCCGAAACCGAAGCGGAAAAACGACCGGAAGAAGAAGACGACGCGGAAAAACAAACCGCCCTTCAGCTTCCGCCGCTTCCGCAGCCGGCGGCCGGAACTTCCGCTCCCTTGCCGCAAAAACAGCCGCGACGCCCTCAAACTCCCGACAACGGCGACGGCGTCAACATTACTTTTCTCGGTCAGAAGCTGATCACCTGGATTGCCGGTTTTGCCGCCGTCCTCGGCTTTTTTTATTTTATCCGCTATTCGATCGAAAACGGCCTGCTCGGTCCCGTCGCGCGGCTGACGGCCGCAACCCTCGGCGGGCTGCTCCTTACCGGCGCCGGCTGCCTGCTGCATTACAAGCAAAACGTCGCCAACCATCAGCGAATCGGAGAAGCCCTGCTCGGCGCCGGCATTGCCGCCCTCTACTTTGCCGCATATGCTCTGGCAAAAATCTATCAACTGGCGCCGGAAAGCGTTTCTTTCGCGCTGATGTGCGGCATCACCGCCGCTTCCATCGGCCTTACCCTTACCGTCGGCGGACAGACGACGGCCGTTCTGGCATTGATCGGCGGTTTTCTGACTCCGGCGCTGACGGCCGGCAGCGGAGGCATCTCCGGTTTCTGCGCTTATCTGTTTATCCTCACCGCCGCCCTGCTGTTTATGAGCCGGCGTCTCGACACCGTCTTGCCGGCTTTGCTCGCGCTTATCGGACTCTATTCGTGGATCGGCGTTTATCTGCTCTTCTATTTTGCCCTGAACGACTCTTTCTGGCTGTTTGCCCTGACCGTGCTTACCGCCGCGGCGACGGCCGGAATTTTCCGCAGCGGCGATAAAACCGAAAACGGCAATATGCTGACAACGCTTTCGCTTTCCTTTTGCATTGTCTTCAGTTTTCTTTACCTGCTCAAAACCGATTTCGGCTTTGCCGAATGGAGCGTGCTTGCCCTCATGCTGTGCGGCCTGACCGCGCTCTGCCTGTTCCGGCGCCAAACCTATTTCAGACTGCTGATTGCCGCGGATCTGACGACTTTTATTCTGCTGGCCTTATGGGATGCCGATGCCGCATTTGAAAAACAAATATTTTTCTCCCTCCTTGCCGCCGTTGCGCTGCTGCCGTTTTACATTGCCGCATGGGTTTGCCCGCACAAAGAGTTTTTGCTTTTCCCCGCCGCGGCCGCCCCGCTTGTTTATGCGCTGGCATACTTTCTGTTTTCCGCTCAGGAAATGCTGCCCTATGTCGGACTGGCAGCAGCCGTCGCCTTCGCCGCGCAGGTCTGCCGCCTGAACCTGAAAGAAGCGGCCGCAGCCCGGGCAGCCGGTTTTCTGCTGCTGTCTTCCGCCGCGCTGACGACGATGGCGCTGGCTTCGCTGGCGGACGCCCGCTTCTGGCCGGTTGTCCTTTCCGTTGAAATTCTGGTTTTGGCCTTCCTGCGCAACCGGCTGAACGTCACGACCCTGACGCCGGGCATCAGGGTCGGCGCCCTGCTGTTTGCCGCCGTTGAATTCAAAAATATCATCAATATGTTCAAACTGCTGTTTCTGACGCCGCTCGTTCCGGTTGAATTTTACGCCTCAGAGCTGACGACGATATTCTACGTTTCGGACATCATCGTCCCGTCGGCAGCTTTTGCCGCGCTGGCTTTTGTCAGCCCCCGCGGACGCGGCCGGACGATTGCCGCGGCTGCCGCCGGGCTGCTTGCTTTCTTCGGCCTGTTTTCGTTTTATATGCTGGTTAAGATGCAGTTTGCCGGCAAAATCAGCCTGTTGCCGGATTTTGCCGATTACACCCTGATGACCAATCTGTTTTTGCTCGGTGCCCTCACCTGCGCATACGGCTCAAACCGCCTTTTGGGAAAAGTCGTTTTCGCCGTCGGCCTCTGGCGTTTGTTCGCGCTCGGGCTGTTGTGCGGTTCGCCCTTTTTCAACCGGGTTGAGGTGTTCCTGCCGGGCACTTTGTTTGCCTATGGTGCGCCGATGCTGATTTTTGCCTTCTGCGCTTTTAAAACCAACGGCAACATCCGCGACAACTTCGTCCGCATGGCGGCACTCATGTCGTTCATTCTGGTTTCCGCCGTATTGACGCTTGCCTTTTACCGTCGGCTTTATTTGCCGGGAATCCGTTTTGACGACGGCAGCGTCTTCGCCTATTCCGCCGTCTGGCTGATCCTCGGCTGTTTGTGGCTGGTTGCAGCCTTCCGCTGCCGGGCGCTGGTCAAACCGGCTTTCGGGCTGATCTATTTCGTGATCGCCAAAGTCTTTTTGTACGATGTTTCCTCGCTTGACGGCATTTGGCGGATTTCCGCCCTGTTCGGGCTGGCGGGATCACTGCTGATCATCAGTTACGGCTACAGCCGCTGGTTCCAGCCGAAAAAAGAAACGGCCTGAAAAGCAAAAACCCGGATTTTCCGGGCTCTTGTTTCCTTATTCCGCACGCAGCCGGCGCACTTCTTTTTCCAACTCATCCATCCGGTCGGCACAGAGCACGGGAACCAGCCGGTCAATTGCTTCTTCCGGCAGGTCGTAAATTTTCAAGTTCAGCAGCCGCTCAACCGCCTCGGCGGGAAAACGGAACTTGATGATTTTGGCCGGATTGCCGCCGACCACCGCATAGGGCGGCACGTCTTTGACGACAACGCTGCCGGCGGCAATGACCGAACCTTCGCCCAGACGCACGCCGGGCATGATCATTGCGCGCATACCGATCCAGACCGCATCTTCGATTACGGTGTCGCCCTTGCCCCGATAACTCTCGACAATTTTTTCCATAAACGGATAGTTGGAAAACCAATCGTTGCGGTGGGTATTGTTGCCGCCCATCAGAATGACGCTTTCCGCCCCGATGCAGACATAGTCGCCGATATAAAGCCTGTCGATCGGCCAGGCCGGCTGCCAATGCGCCAGACTGTATTCGTCCCCGTAATGATAACGGACGACGGATTCTTCAAAGCTGCCGCTCCAGGCGTCGCTGTAATAGCTTTTGGTACCTTTGACAACAATGTTCGGATTTTTGACCGTCTGATGCAGATATTCGACTTTCGACCAGTGTTTGACCATATTTTTCTCCTTTGCGGCAAAGCATAGCAAGAATGACCGGAAATGCAAGCGGATAAAACAAAGCCGCCCGGCAGGGGCGGCTTTTCCTTTCGCGGAAGGAAACGTTCAGGCAACCGCGCGTCCCATCCGATAAGCCTCGTCCATCGCCGGAGAAGACTTAATGTCGCCGACCTGCCAGGCGCCGGTGCCGTAAACAACGCCTTTTTCATGCGCGTCGGGCAGACAATCCGCGGTAAATCCGCGAAAACCTTCCAGCGTCTTTTCCATGTTGGCGCGGCTGCTGTCCGCCGCCGCAACGATAAAAAAAAAATCCTTGCCGCTGATTTCCTCATAGCGCGGAACCGTGCGGTCGATCAGGGTTTTCATCTGTCCGTTCATGGTATAGAAATAAACCGGGGTCGCCATTACGATGACGTCGGCCGCCACCATTTTGTTTAAAATCTCTTCCATATCGTCTTTCTGCACGCAGCGGTGGGTACGGTTGCAGACCCCGCAGCCGCGGCAATAACCGATGTTACGGTCATTGATGAAAATTTTCTCCACCTCGTTGCCTGCATCCCTTGCGCCTTCGGCGAAACGATCGCAGAGAGTGTCGGAATTTCCGCCTTTGCGGAAACTGCCGGATAAAATCAAAACTTTTTTACTCATTTTTCAGCTCCTTAATCCAATCTTTAACTTCCTCGCCGGCATTGCGGGCGTTTCTTCCCCAAAAAGCATGCCCTTTTTCGACACGGGCGGCGGGAAGCATGGTTTTAATGTCCGCTTCCGCATGCCCCAGCCCGCTGCCGCCGTGAGTCATAAAGGGAATTACCGTTTTTCCGGAAAAATCATATGCCGACAAAAAAGAAGCAACCGCCGGCGCAACGGTTCCCCACCAACAGGGAGAGCCGACAAACACCACGTCGTAAGCGGCTATCGAATCCGGTTTGTTCTTCAACTCCGGCTTATAGCCGTCGGCAATCTCCCTCTTCGCCCGTTCGGTCAATTCCTTATAGGCGGAGGGATAGGCTTCCGCCGTTTCAATTACGGCAACGTCGGCACCGGTTTCCCGTTTAATTTGTTCGGCAACCGCCTGCGTATTGCCGCTGAGGGAATAGTATGCCACCAGTATCCTGTCCCCCTCGTTGATTACCGCCGCCTCGGCCGAACCGCTTATTATCGCCCCGCCGGCAACAGCCGCAAAAAAATTCTTCCAATTCATGACAATCTCCTTTCCTGATTTACTTGTATTTTTTGTCCGTAACCGGCTCCGGCCGGATAACCTTGTTGCACGGCATATATAACATTTTCATTTGTTTTTCCTTTCGCCGCCGATTCTGAAGATCAGCTTACATTTTAGAGTTAACTTTAAGTCAAGTGTTTTTTTATTTCTGACCGCCGGACACCTCTCCTTCTTTCCGCCGGACGCAAGAAAACACAAAAAAACGCGCTTTGCCCGGCCGAAGCGCAGACGTACACAAACTTTTAACTTATCAATGCTAGAGTGTTTTTAATTTTTGGGGAAAACAGACGATGAAAAACAAAAAAACGAACAAACCGCTCTACGCTCTTTTCTACTACGACCGGCGCAAGCTGAAACTATTGCTGGCCTTTAACCTGATCGTTCTGGCGGCGCTGGTCGTTTTCGGAAAAAACATTTTTTATCCGCAGATCCCGGCCGGACTGCTGGTTATTCTGCTGTGGTTTTTCTCTACGCTCGCTTCCGCGCACGTCTGCTTTTTTCCGCAAAAGCTGGCCATTGTTACCGACGAGGAAATCAAAATCGACGACAACGCGCCGCTCAAATGGAAAAACATTGCCGAAGCAAACGAAATTTTCGCCGGACCGGGCCGCCGGCGCCGGATTATCGCGCTTCGCCCGGTTGAAGGCTTCAAATGCCGTCTCACTTTCATGCAGCGCATATGCCGGCATTTGCAATTTACGGCTTTTTCAATTCCGCTTTACGCCATGACCGGCGAGGACGCCGAAAAAATCCGCGCGATTGTCGCGGCGCGCACAGCGTTCAACGACCTGACACGGACGGTACGAAAAGATGATTGAACCCTTTTGCCTCAAAGAAGAACTGGAAGGGAAAAACGTCCGGCTGGTAAAACGCCGGCATGAATTTGACTCCGAAATGCTGGACGTAATCAACGCCAACCGCGCTTTTTTGCGTCCGTATCTGTTTTGGGTCGACAAAACCCGCGGACGGGAAGACGTTGCCGCCGCCACCAGGCATTTTAACGAAAGCTGGGCCGCACAAACGAAGTTCGCCTATGCGCTGATCGACAAACATTCGGGCAAGCTGCTCGGCAGCATTGACGTCCATGACATCGACCTGACCAACAGAACGGCGGCAATCGGCTATTGGCTGCGCAAGGACAAAACCGGTTTCGGCTATATGAGCGACGCCGTGCAGACGCTTGTCCGGGCCGTGTTCGACAAAGGCGTCCGCCGGCTGGAAATTACCTGCGACAGTTTAAACCGCGCTTCTGCCGGCGTTGCCCTGCGCAACGGTTTTGAATATGAAGGCACTCAGCGGGAAGCTATCTACACTTACGGCGAATTTCACGACCGGGAAGTTTACGTCCGTTTCAACCGCAAATAAATCTGCCGATAACGCCGATAAAAAAATTGTATTTTCGCCAGACATGATTATTATAAAAACGCCAACCGGTTTTACAAGGAGAAGATAAATGGTCTGGGCCTCGGTTTTTATTGTGCTTTTGGTAGGCTGCGTCTTTTTTTACAACCAGCTGGCAAAACTCGACGCTCTGGCCGACGAAGCGTGGAAAGAAGCGCTGAACCGGTTTGAACGCCGCTACGGGCTGCTTGCGTCGCTTGCCGACACGGCGGCCGGCAAAACGCAGCGGACGGAAGAACTGTGCAGCCGGGCACGCCGGTGTGCGGAAATCGACACGGACATAAAACAGCGGCAAAACGCCGAAAACGAACTGGGAAACGCCGTTCGGCTCTTTTTTGCCGAAACGGAAAACGAAGAAAATGCATCGGAGGATCCGCAGTTTTTGCTGTTGAAGCAAAAATTTGCGGAAGCGGAAGAAGAGTTGCAAAACGCCCGCCGGCGTTATAATGCGGCCGTCCGCGACTACAACGTTGCACTGCATACGGTTCCCACCTGCTGGATCGCCAAAAGCATCAAAGCCGAAGAAAAAATATTTTTCAAAACCGGCGGCGGAGAAACGCCGGCTTCAAACGGCTGACCGCCTAAACAACCGCCGCACGAAAGGAGAAAGCAATGAGCCGGCTAAACAACAGACTGACCTTATGGGAACAAAACCGGCTGATTGCCCCGGAACAAAAACAGCTGATTTTGGACTTTGAAAGCCAAAACAAAACGCCGCATCTGCCGTATGCCGTTTTCATGCTCGGCGTTTTTGTCACCGCGCTCGGCATCATCAGCCTGATTGCAGCCAACTGGGAAGAAATCGGTGGCGGCGTCAAACTGACGGCGGACTTTATTCTGCTCGCCGTTCTGGCCGGCGGCATCATGCGGGCGCAAAACCGCGGCAGCGCCTTTTGGCGGGAAGCCGGCATCTTTGCCCTGTTTATGATGACGGGGGCCAGCATCGGCCTGATCACACAGGTTTTTCAAACCAACGGAACGCTTGCAAACGGCGCCCTGACATGGGCCTTGTTCAGCGCACCGCTGCTGGCCGTTTCCGGAAAAAAAGCGCTGCCTTTGTTTTGGGTGCCGGTATTTTTTTACGGACTTTGCTTCCGGCCGGCGTTTTGGAAATTTGCCGAAAACGTGATTTTGTTTATACACGATCACATTTCTGCCGAACCGGCGGTTGCCGGCGCCCTCTTTATCATCTTTTACGGGCTGGGCGCTTATGCCTTTTACCGGTTGAATCTGCTTTTTAAGCGAAAATATCCGGTATTTGCGGTATGCCGCGGATATTTTGAATTTTTTGCCTATTGCTCGGCCTTTTTCCTGCTTGTCGGCGACTTCTTCTTCACTTCGTCCCTGACAGTGTCGGGCATGGCGGCGGCCATCGCCGCATACGCTGCGGCGGCATGGATTTATTACCGGCACAATTCGCCGAAAATGACCAATTTCAACATTGCCATGATCGGCGTTTCGTTTTTCGTCGCCTATCTCCGCCTCTTCGGTGATTTGCTGACGACCGGCGTCGGTCTTGTCATTTCCGGCGCGCTTATTATGGCGTTGGTTTTGGTCACGAAAGCAATTACGGACAAAACGGCAAATATCAGAGGAGAAAACAGATGACAAAAAAAATCAACCTGCTGCTTACGGCCGCGCCGGTTTTGTTTCTGGCTCTTCTGACCGCGGCACTTGCCGTCATGCGTGCCGGTCTGCCGGAAGTTACCGTGCGCATTGCCGGTTACGACCCGCGGGACCTGCTGTCCGGACACTACATTGCCTATACGATCGACTGGGAAAACACCGACTGCGGCCAGTTTGAAAACGGAATCTGTCCGAAAGAAGCGTTTTATGAAAGCGGAATCGACGGATTGTGGGGAAACAACCATCGTTTCTATATCCCCGAACGAAAAGCCGCGGAATTGGACCGGATTTTCCGCAACGGTGAAAACGACGACAGGGTATTTGAAGTCGTTTACGGTTTTGCTCCCGGTTTCCGTCCGCTGGCAAAAAGAATACTGATCAACGGACAAGACTGGCGGAAAGCCGTGGACTGATACCGGACAAAGAGAATCTCCGGCGTTCCTTTGTTTTTTGCGCTTTTCCTTCTTGCCTTTTGCTTCTTTCGCCGTTTTTTCAATGTTTGCAAACGTCAAAAAAACTCCCGGAAATTTCCGGGAGTTTTTTCGGACTATTGTTCGTCGATGTCGGTTCCGCCGCCGAACGGGGTAATTTGCCCGACCCCGCCGAAATATTTGCGGAAGAAGCCCTGTTCCTGTTCGGGCACGGCCGTTTCCTGTTCGCTGACCTCAATTTCCCTGCCTTTCGATTTGTCGATGTGTTTGATGTCGGCAACCTTGCCGTCCTGACCGAATTTGACCACCAGCAGCCGGCGTTCGGTTTCCTCCGGGCGCATGAACGCGATCTGTTCGATTTCCGCCGACATGTAAATCCAGGTGTCGCGGTCAAGCGAAACGACCGAAGAAGGAGAACCCAGAAGCTCGCGCACCTGTTCCCTGCCCATTCCCGGCGCCAGGCGTTCGATTTTGTCCTCGGACGGCATGTTGCCGGTATATGTGGTAAAGGTGTCCTTGGCACAGGCGGAAAGCCCGAGCAGAACCGCGCTTAAAAAAAAGATTTTGTTGGTTGACATCATCATTTATCCTTATCATTATAGGTTCCAATTTGTTAAACATATATAACACGGGGAATATATTTATGCAAAAAAAATTTTCTTATCCGCTGACCGTCGCCGACCTGCCGCAGGCGGAGCAGCATTACCGTTTGCGGGCGGAGGAAGCGGACTGCCGTTATCTGGCGGAAGTTCTGCAGCTTCCCGCCGTCAACCGGCTGGAAGCCGACCTTCGGCTGAAAAACAACCACGCGGAAGGCATGCTTGACGTTTCCGGACATGTCTTTGCCGGCATAAAGCTTGAAAGCGTGATCTCGCTGGAACTGTTCGACCAGAATTACGATTTTGACTTTTCCCTTCGTTTTGACACCCGCGCCACTTATGCCAGCCAGCGGGAAGAGGCGGAAGACTGGACGGCCGATCTGCCGGACGTGGTCGTCGGCGGAAAAATCGACCTGGCCGACATCGTAATCGAACAGATAGCGCTGCGCCTGGACGACTATCCGCGCCGGCCGGGAGAAGTATTTGTCTTCGAGTCCGAATTTGACGACGGAACGGAAGACAAACATAATCCTTTTGACGTATTGGCAAAACTGAAGAAATAAAAAATTATGCTTGCCAAATGCGAAAATTTTGAGTAAAAGACGGTTAACCGTTTCGGGAATATGCGAAATAAGTTGCAATTTGCAAAAAATTGTAGTATTGCTTTTCCTGAAATTTTTTGTGCTAACAATGTTTTTTTGAAAAGAATAAGAAAATGGCAACACCAAAACATAAAACTTCAAAATCGCGTCGCGACATGCGCCGTTCTCACGATGCATTGGGTGCAAATGCTTATCACGAATGCCCCAACTGCGGCGAACTGAAAAGACCTCACAACGTTTGCCCGTCCTGCGGTCAGTACGACAAACGCGAAGTCGTTGCTAAAAAAGCAGCCGAATAAACTAAAACTGTCATAGAACTGGATGGAGCGCAATTTTGTCTGATAATCTGGTTATATCTATTGATGCGATGGGGGGAGATAATTCCCCTCGAGTCGTCATTGAGGGGGTGAACATCGCCGCCAGGAAAAACCCCGACGTCCGTTTTCTGCTGTTCGGGGACGAAGCCAAAATCGCGCCGCTGCTCAAGCAATATCCCAGACTGGCGAAAGTGTGCAAAATCTGTCATACGGCAGAATGGGTAAAAAACGAAGACAAGCCTTCCCAGGTTATCCGCAACCGCAACACCAGCATGTATATGGCAATTGACGCCGTCCGCTCCGGCCGCGCCCAGGCGATCGTTTCCGCCGGCAACACCGGAGCGCTGATGGCCATTTCCAAAATGGTTTTGAAAACCATGCAGAAAATCCACCGGCCCGCCATCGTAACCATTATGCCGCATTTAAACGGCCGTTACGTAATGCTTGACCTTGGTGCCAACACCGAGTGCGACGCCGTCAATCTGGCGGAGTTTGCCATTATGGGCAACGTCTTTGCCAAACATGCCCTCGACCTGCCGAAACCGAAGGTTGCCCTGCTTAACATCGGGGCGGAGGCAATGAAGGGCAAGGAAGAAATTCGTCAGGCGGCCCGCATGCTGCACAATTCGCAGACTGACATCAATTACACCGGTTATATTGAGCCGCATGAGATTGCAAATGGTGCGGCAGACGTGATCGTCGCCGACGGTTTTACCGGAAACGTGGCGCTGAAAACAACCGAAGGAACGGCGCGTCTGGTGGTTCGTCTGATCAAAAAGGCGATCAAGCGTTCGTTTTTGGCCAAAATCGGCCTGCCGTTCATGCTCGGCGTCATTTACAAAATCAAAAAGAGCATGGATCCCCGTTTGTATAACGGCGCCATGCTGATCGGCCTGAACGGGCTGACGGTCAAAAGTCACGGCGGCACCGATGCCGTCGGCTATTCCGTCGCAATAGAAAACGCCGCCAAACTCGTGCGTCAGGATTTTGTTGCGACGATCAGAAAAGAAATCGAAAAAATTGATTTGGACGAACTGAATCAAGAAAGCATTTATGAAGGATACTACGTATGACGGTCATTCGATCTCAATTGATTGGTACGGGATATAAGCTTCCGGCCAAAATACTTACTAATGACGATTTGTCGAAAATGGTAGAGACCAACGACGAGTGGATCAGTACCCGCACCGGCATCAGGAGCCGCCATATCGCCGCCGAAGGAGAAACGACTTGCGACTTGTCATATGATGCGGCACTGACGGCAATTGAAAATGCGGGCATTAAAAACTCGGAAATTGATTTTGTCATCGTTGCCACCGTTACGCCGGACAATACTTTTCCGGCTACCGCCGCCAAACTGGCAAAACGGCTGGAACTCAATCCGGGCACGCCGGCCATGGACGTCAACGCCGCCTGTTCGGGGTTCGTGTATGCCTCGCAGATCGCCGACAACATGATCCGCCTGGGGCAAGTCAAAACCGCGCTTGTAATCGGTGCCGAAACGCTTTCCAAAATTACCGACTGGACCGACCGCAATACCTGCGTGCTGTTCGGCGACGGTGCCGGCGCGGCAATTTTCCGTGCGGCGGAAGGAACCGGCGACAGCAGCGATACCGGGATTCTTGCCACCAAAATTTATGCCGACGGCAGTCAGTATGACCACCTTTGTTCGGACGGCGGCGTTTCGCTGAACCAAAAAGCCGGTTTTATCCACATGGACGGCAAAGAAGTTTTCAAAGTAGCCATTCCGAGTTTGGTACAGGGCGTGGAAGAAAGCCTGAAGATTGCCGGCATAAACATAAACGAAGTCAATTGGTACGTTCCCCATCAGGCCAACCTGCGGATTATCGATTCCGTTGCCAAAAAGCTTGAAATTGACATGGACAAAGTGGTCGTGACCGTAGATCATCACGGCAACACTTCGGCCGCTTCCATTCCTTTGGCATTGGCAGAATCTTTTGCCGCCGGCAAATTCAAAAAAGGCGACGTAATCGCCATCAGCGCCATGGGCGCCGGATTTACCTGGGGCGGAATGGTGATTCGCATTTAAACTGTTTATAATAAAATTATATGTTGGCGCTAAAATATTTTGTGATATATTGGCGCCACTGTTTTAGCAAAACCAAAAAAGGAAAAAGAGGCAAAATATGATGAAAACGATTACCCGGGCGGATGTCGCCGAAATTCTTTATCAGGAAGTAGGCTTGTCGCGTAAGGATTCCGGAGAGATTCTGGATATGGTTTTGGAAGAAATCGTCAATGAACTGGCTGCCGGCAGCGACGTCAAGCTGTCTTCTTTCGGAACGTTTGCCTTAAGAGACAAAAAACCCCGCATCGGACGCAACCCCAAAACCGGTGTAGAAGCGGAAATTTCTTCGCGCCGGGTCATTTCCTTCAAACCCTCGCAAACAATGCGCAAAGCCGTCAACAAGAAATAAACATGGTCGTCAACAAATCAAAAGCCGCATTCCGCACGATTGCCGAAGTTGCCGAGGAACTCGGCGTAGGCACTCATGTGCTGCGCTTTTGGGAAACAAAATTTTCTCAGCTAAAACCGATGAAAAGAAACGGCGGACGGAGATATTACCGGCCGGACGACGTTGAGCTGTTGAAATGTATAAAAAATCTGTTGTATGTCAAAAGACTGACAATTGAGGGAGCGCAAAAGGAAATCCGCAGTACCGGCGTTAAGGCACTGATCGGAGAAACGATCCAAGACGATTTTTTTGCTGCGGAAACGGACGAGCGGTCGGTACTTGACAAAACGGTTGCCGAGCTGCATGAAATCAGGGACGAATTGCAAGAAGCGCTTGGCAAGTAAACGTAAAACCAACGCAAAAAAACACCCCACGTAAAACGTGGGGGTTTTAGCATGCGGAACAACTTTCAAGTGCCGGCGAACGCTTGAAAGACACGAAACGGTTCGGCAGAACAAATTGAGCCCGCGCCAGACGGGAACCTGACACAAAAGCTCCCTTCCGGTTTGTCCGGTGCTCTTCGTATGCGGGAACATTCAAGACATCGGCCCCCACAAAAAATCGTGTGAAGTTCCGATGCAGCGAGTTGACAGCATGCCCCGAACATAATTTCTAGAGCGTCAAAGATTCCTTGTTTGTCCGGTGCTCTTCGTATTTGGCAAGTAAACGTAAAACCAACGCAACTCCCCCACGTAAAACGTGGGGGTTTTCGCATGCGGAACAACTTTCAAGTGCCAGCGAACGTCTGAAAAACACGAAACGGTTCGGCAGAACAAATTGAGCCCGCACCAGACGGGAACCTGGCACAAAAGCTCCCTTTATTTTCGGCCGGTGCTCTTCGTATGCGGAAGCAACCTTCAAATGCCCGAAAAAGACTAAAGGATATATATCTCCGACTGAGAGAGCTGACTATGCATCTGACGGGGAATTTTCCCGATCCCCATCCTTTCAATATCAAAAACGAAGTTAACAATGCGACACCACTGTCAAGCCAGCTGGCCATCGGAGGCCGGTTGACCGCCATCGGTGCGGCCCTTCCGTGAAATTCTCCGATCGTCCGGTTACCCCTCTCCGTCAGAATAAGCTTGCCTTCTTATATGCTTTGAGTTCATTATATCATGCAGATTTGTTTTTGTCTTTTTTGTTTTGCCGTTTTCTTTCCTCTTTCTCCGTCTTTTTATCTTTTTTTTGCTTTTTCCTCTCTTTCCCTTTCTTCTCTTTCTTTTGCTTTTCCTTCCTTTTTCCAAATTACTGCTGGTTCTTTACTCTTTGCTTCCGGCTTCTTTCTCTTTTGCTTTTCCCTTTCTTTCTTCCCTTTTTTCTCTTCTCTTCTCTTTTCCTTTCCTTTCTCCGTCTTTTTATCTTTTTTTTTGCTTTTTCCTCTCTTTCCTTTTTTCTCTTCTCTTTTCCTTTCTTTTTTCCGTCTTTTTTGTTTTGCCGTTTTCTTTCCTCTTTCTCCGTCTTTTTATCTTTTTTCGCTTTTTCCTCTCTTTCCTTTTTTATAAATCTTCTTTTTTCTTTTTTTTAATTACTGCTGGTTCTTTACTCTTTGCTTCCGGCTTCTCTCTCTTTTGCTTTTCCCTTCCTTTTTTCTTTTTTTGTCTTCGGTTTACCCCCTTTGACTTATGAGCGGCGCAGGAAAAACCTTCCGGTAAACGGAGAGAAACGCAGCCGCGAAACGGTTTGAACATATTCCTGCCCGAAGAAGTGTCCGCCGACATTTTTGTATTGTACCCGGCGCAAAATCGGGAATTGTAAAAGATACAAAAAAACTCCCTCCGGTCAGGAGGGAGTTTTTCTTTCGTTTGCGAAAATCTTATTTGATGATCTTCGATACAACGCCGGCGCCTACCGTGTGGCCGCCTTCGCGGATCGCAAATCTCAGACCTTCTTCCATCGCAATCGGGTGGATCAGCTGGGCTTTCATACGGATGTTGTCGCCAGGCATTACCATTTCCGTGCCTTCCGGAAGTTCTACCGCACCCGTAATGTCCGTCGTACGGAAGTAGAACTGAGGACGATAGTTGTTGAAGAACGGTGTATGACGACCGCCTTCTTCCTTCGTCAGAATGTAGCATTCGCATTCAAACTCGGTGTGCGGCGTAACCGAACCCGGAGCCGCCAATACCTGGCCGCGTTCTACTTCTTCTCTCTTCGTACCGCGGAGCAATACGCCGATGTTGTCGCCGGCTTCGCCCTGGTCCAGAAGTTTGCGGAACATTTCGATACCCGTGCAGGTCGTCTTCTGCGTCGGTTTGATGCCTACGATTTCAATATCGTCGCCGACATGGATGACACCGCGTTCTACACGGCCCGTTACTACCGTACCGCGGCCCGAAATCGAGAATACGTCTTCAATCGGCATCAGGAACGGTTTGTCTTTCGGACGATCCGGCTGCGGAATGTAGTCGTCTACCGCATTCATCAGTTCAATGATCGAATCGTGACCGATCTTCGCGTCGCCGTCTTCCAAAACTGCCAAAGCGGAACCTTTGACAATCGGAATCTCGTCGCCCGGAAAACCGTAAGAGCTCAGCAAATCGCGGATTTCCATTTCTACCAGTTCCAGAAGTTCCGGATCGTCTACCTGGTCTACCTTGTTCATGTAAACGACAATCGCCGGTACACCTACCTGACGAGCCAGAAGAATGTGTTCGCGCGTCTGCGGCATCGGACCGTCAGCCGCCGATACGACCAAAATCGCACCGTCCATCTGCGCCGCACCCGTAATCATGTTCTTTACATAGTCCGCGTGACCCGGGCAGTCTACGTGCGCATAGTGACGCTTCGCCGTTTCGTACTCTACGTGTGAGGTCGAAATGGTGATACCGCGAGCCTTTTCTTCAGGTGCCTTGTCAATCTGATCATAGGCCGAAAACTCCGCGCCGCCCTGTTCCGCCAATACTTTCGTGATCGCGGCCGTCAACGTCGTCTTCCCGTGGTCTACGTGACCGATCGTCCCGATGTTGCAGTGCGGCTTGCTTCTTTCAAATTTCTCTTTTGCCATCTGTGCTTCTTCCTAAAAAAATTATTTTATTAAAAACTTTTCCGGAGCGGCCGCGGAAACGCCGCAAACCGCCCCGAAAACATTCACTTATGCTTTAAGCGTTCTTCGCTTTTACCTTTTCGGCAATATCGTTCGGAACTTCCGCATAATGGTCAAAGACCATCGTGAACTGAGCGCGTCCCTGAGAAAGCGAACGCAGCGTATTGACGTAACCGAACATGTTGGCGAGCGGAACCTGAGCGTCAATCACCCGGGCATTCGCACGCTGATCCATGCCGTTTACCAAACCGCGGCGGGAATTCAGGTCGCCGATGATGTCACCCATGTATTCTTCAGGGGTAACAACTTCCACCTTCATGATCGGTTCCAACAGCTTCGGGCTGGCCTGGCGCATACCTTCGCGGAATGCGGCGCGGGCAGCGATTTCAAAGCACATAACGTTGGAGTCGACTTCGTGGTAGGCACCGTCATACAGGTTGCACTTGACGCCGGTTACCGGATATCCGGCGATAACGCCGGCATCCATGGCACTGCGCAAACCTTTTTCGACGCCGGGGATATATTCCTTCGGAACATTACCGCCGACAACGGTATTTTCAAATTCAAACCCGGTGTAGCCTTCCAAGGGTTCAAATTTGATCTTGACCTTCGCGAACTGACCGGCACCACCCGACTGTTTCTTGTGGGTGTATTCGATATCGCAGGGTTTAGTAATCGTTTCGCGGTAAGCGACCTGCGGTTCGCCGACATTGCATTCGACCTTGAATTCACGCTTCAGACGGTCGACGATAATGTCGAGGTGCAGTTCGCCCATGCCGCGGATGATGGTCTGTCCGGAATCCGGATCGGAAGAAACCTTAAACGACGGGTCTTCCATTGCCAGACGGGACAGAGCCAAGCCCATTTTTTCAACGTCGGCCTTGGTTTTCGGTTCAACCGCCAGTTCAATAACCGGATCCGGAAATTCCATGTTTTCCAGAATGATCGGATTAGCCTGGTCGCACAAAGTGTCACCGGTGGTGGTATCCTTCAGACCGGCCAGAGCGATAATATCGCCGGCATTGGCCTCTTTGAGGTCCTCACGCTTGTTGGAATGCATCAGCAGCATGCGGCCGACACGTTCCTTTTTGTCTTTGACCGAGTTGTAGATATAGGTACCGGCCTGCATGGTGCCCGAATAGATGCGGACGAAAGTCAGCGAACCGACGAACGGGTCGTTCATGATCTTAAAAGCCAGAGCCGACAACGGTTCTTTGTCATCGGGGTGACGAACGATCACTTCATCGCTGCCGGGTTTAACCCCTTCGGTCGCCGGAATGTCGAGCGGCGACGGCAGATAGTCGATAACCGCGTCCAGAAGCGGCTGAACGCCTTTGTTCTTGAAAGCGGTACCGCAGCAAACCGGAACGAAGCTCTGCGACAAAGTCCCCTTGCGGATGCACTTTTTCAGGGTTTCTACCGGAATTTCCTTGCCTTCCAGGTAATCTTCCATAGCCTGTTCGTCTTCTTCGACCGCCATTTCAACCATTTCGGCATGATACTGCTCGGCTTTTTCTTTCAAATCGGCCGGAATATCCTGAATTTCGATCGGAGAATCGGCTGTATCACCGGTATAGATGATTGCCTTCATCTGCAGCAGATCGACAACGCCGCGGAATTCCGCTTCGGCGCCGATCGGCAGCTGAATGGCCATCGGGCGGGCGCCCAGACGGTCTTTGATCATATCCAGACAGCGGTAGAAGTTGGCGCCGATACGGTCCATCTTGTTGCAGAAGCAAATTCTCGGAACCTTGTATTTATCGGCCTGACGCCATACGGTTTCGGACTGAGGTTCGACACCGGCAACCGAATCGAAAACGGTGATGGCACCGTCGAGCACGCGGAGAGAGCGTTCGACTTCAACCGTGAAGTCAACGTGTCCCGGGGTATCGATAAGATTGATTCTGTGTCCTTTCCAGAAGCAGGTGGTGGCAGCCGAAGTAATGGTAATGCCGCGTTCCTGTTCCTGTTCCATCCAGTCCATGGTGGCGGCGCCTTCGT